>SXGR01163903.1_pt1 | contig 26489 bp, 24 predicted proteins | sample 3174711 | NCBI WGS metagenome assembly SXGR01 (sample SAMN11356860, study PRJNA531348) | freshwater metagenome | isolation source: freshwater sample F1-60 | place: China: Fuxian Lake, Yuxi | collected 2017-12-25
AAGCCATCGACTACGTGACGGCGCGCCGTAAGGCCTGAGCCGTTCGTAGCATGATTTCCTCGGGGCCGGCCATGAGCCGGCCCCGGCTATTTACGTCGCCCGATTTGCAACGCGTGAGGCTCAAGTGAGCAAGCGTCGAGTCGTCGTTACCGGTCTTGGAATCGTCTCTCCGGTCGGCAGCACCGTCCCGAGTGCATGGGATGCGGTGCTGCGTGGCGAGAGCGGCATCGGTCTCATAACCCGCTTCGACACCAACGCCTTCGCCACGCGTATCGGAGGTGCGGTGCGCGGTTTCACGGTCGGCGACTACATCACCCCGAAAGAAGCGCGTCGCATGGACGAGTTCATGCACTACGGCATGGCGGCGGGCATCCAGGCCGTGATCCATTCGGGGATCGACTTCAGCCAGCATGACGTCGAGCGTTGCGGGGTCGTCACCGGCGCCGGAATCGGCGGCCTCGCCACCATCGAAGCCGAATACGACGCTTTCCTCTCGGCCAACGGGCCGCGCAAGATCTCGCCATTCTTCATCCCGGCCTCGATCATCAACATGATTTCGGGGCACCTGTCGATTCGCTACGGCCTCAAGGGACCGAACCTCGGTGTCGTCTCGGCCTGCACCACCTCGACCCACGCGATTGGGCTCGGGTTTCGCTCGATCCAGTACGGCGACGCGGACGTCATCGTCGCGGGCGGTGGGGAGATGTCGACGACGCGCCTCGGCATCGGCGGCTTCTCGCAAGCCAAGGCCCTCTCGCAGCGCAACGACAGCCCGACCGAGGCCTCCCGCCCGTGGGATCGCGATCGCGATGGCTTCGTCGCTGCCGACGGTGGCGGTGCGGTGATCCTAGAAGAACTCGAGCACGCGCGCGCACGCGGCGCGAACATCCTCGCCGAGCTCATCGGCTTCGGCATGAGCGGCGATGCGTATCATGTCACCGCGCCGCCCGAAGATGGCGCCGGCGCGGGCCTCGCGATGCGCAACGCGCTGCGCGATGCGCAGCTCGACTCCGGGGCGGTGCAGTACCTGAATGCGCACGCGACCTCGACCATGCTCGGTGATCGCGCCGAGGCGGTGGCGATCAAGAAGACCTTCGGCGAGCACGCACGTCGCCTGGCGGTAAGTTCGACCAAGTCGATGACGGGGCACCTGCTCGGCGCCGCCGGCGTGGTCGAGGCCATATTCTCGGTGCTCGCTATCCGTGATCAGGTCGCGCCGCCGACCATCAACCTGCATAACCCCGATCCCGAATGCGATCTCGATTACGTGCCCAACGTGGCGCGACGGATGACGATCGACGTCGCGGTGTCCAACAGCTTCGGATTCGGGGGCACCAACGGCACGCTCGTCTTCAGGCGCTTCAACGGCTGATCGGACTTGTCGGCGCCGCATCTCGCGAGCGCGCCTGACGGTTCAGACCCTGACGGTTTAGACTTTGAACCGTGCGTATCCTTCGCTCCCTGCTGCTTTCGATCTTGCTCGCTGCCGTCGGCGTGGCGCTCGCCCTCTATTGGCTGGGCACCAAAACTGCGGCGCCGGGACCGCACCTCGCGGCTGTGCAGGTCGAAGTCGTACGCGGCGAGTCTTTGCGCGGCGTCCTCAATGATTTGGCGGCGCAGGGCGCCTTGGAAAATCCGCGTCTCGTCGAATGGTGGGCGCGTGCTCTCAATCGTGCACCCCGCGTGAAGGTCGGCCGCTACGAGATTTCGGCGGGTGCCTCAGCAGTCGACGTCTTGCGTCAACTCGACGAAGGTCGCGTGATGTTCGAGACTCTGACGGTCATCGAAGGCACGCGCTACGCCGATCTGCGTCGCGCGCTCGCCACGCATCCTGGCGTGGGACAAACCTTGCAGGGTGTCGACGACGCCGAGCTGATGCGCCGGCTCGGCAACCCCGGTGTACATCCCGAAGGCCGATTTTTTCCTGACACTTACCGCTTTGCTTCGGGTACGGCGGATATCGACATTCTGAAACTCGCGCACGCGCAGCTGCGTGATCGGCTGCAGGCGGCGTGGTCGGTACGTGCGCCGGATCTGCCCCTCGCGAGCGCCGACGAGGCGCTTGCGCTCGCTTCGATCGTCGAGAAGGAATCGTCCCTGAGCGCGGAGCGTCCGCGCGTCGCCGGCGTATTCGTGCGAAGACTGCGGCGCGGCATGCGTCTGCAGTCCGATCCCACGGTCATCTACGGGCTCGGTGATCGATACGATGGCGACATTCGCTCGCGCGATCTCGATACCGACACACCGTACAACTCTTACACCCGCAAGGGTCTGCCGCCGACGCCGATCGCGCTGCCGGGAGACGAAGCGCTGCGCGCCGCCACGCGTCCGCTCGAAACCGGCGAGTTGTTCTTCGTGGCGACGGGGCGGGGCGACGGCTCACACGCGTTCTCGAAAACCTACGAAGAACATCGGCAGGCGGTTCGGCAGCTGCTAGAACGCCAGCGCGCCGCAGCGGAGCCCGCCACATGAGCGCGCCCGCACGCGGTCGCTTCATAACGCTCGAGGGCATCGAAGGCGCGGGCAAATCGACCGTGGCCGCAGCTCTCGCACGTGAGCTGTCGAGCGCCAGTGTCGTCGTGCGCAGCACTCGCGAGCCTGGGGGCACGCCGCTCGCCGAAAAAATTCGCTGTGTGGTGCTCGAACGCGGTGACGAACAGGTTTCAGCCGAGACCGAGACCCTGCTCATGTTTGCGGCGCGTGCCATCCATCTCGACAATCTCGTCCGGCCGGCGCTCGCGCGGGGCGAGTGGGTGCTCTGCGATCGCTTCACCGATGCGACTCGCGCGTATCAAGGCGCAGGTCGCGGCATCGATCGGCAACTCATCGAGTCGCTGGCGAGCTCGGTGCATCGCGGACTCGAGCCCGATCTCACCCTGCTGCTCGACTTGCCGGTCGAGGTCGGCCTCGAGCGGGCGCGACAGCGTCGTCTGGTTGCCGGGGAGGGCGCAGTCGATCGCTTCGAAGCCGAAGCTCTTCAATTCTTTAAAAGAGTGCGCGCCGGCTATCTCGATATCGCTCAGCGCGAGCCGCAGCGTTGTCGGGTACTCGATGCCACAGGTAGTCCCGCCGAAGTCTGTGCGGCTGCCGTCGAGGCATTGCAAGGTCTCAAGTCGTGAGCGACGCGCGGTCGCGGGGCGACTCGAGGGGCGAGTCAAAGATTGGCGCGATGCCCGCGCTCGATGCGCGCTTGCCGTGGCTGCTGCCGCTGCAAACCGCGTTGGATGCGGCCATTCGCGACGATCGTCTCGGTCACGCCTTGCTGGTCCAGATCGCGCCCGGCCTCGGCGGCGACTGGCTCGCCTATTGGTTGGCTGCCCGTTTGTTTTGCAAGACGACAGCGGGCAGCAAGCCCTGCGGTGCCTGTGTCCCCTGCGCTCGCGTGCTTGCTGGCGAGCAACCCGACCTGTTGCGGCTGCAGCCCATCGAAGACTCGAAGGAAATACGCATCGATCAAGTCCGTGAGCTCGCCGCGGAGCTCGCGCTCACGAGTCACGGCGCGGGCCGCAAGGTCGCGATCCTCTCGCCGGCCGACAAGCTCAACCGGAACGCCGCCAACGCGCTCCTCAAAACTTTGGAGGAGCCCTCGGGCTCGGCACTTTTGATTTTGGTCACCGGTGAACCCTCGCGCTTGCCAATCACGGTCATCAGTCGCTGTACCCGTCTCACAATCCCGCTGCCGCGCAATCTTTTGCTCGCCGAGTGGCTGCGGGAATCAGCCGATCGCGGCACCGATTGGGAGTCGGTGCTCGCTGTGCTCGGGCCCAAACCGATCGATGCCTTGCAGGCCGACACCGGTGCGTTGATCGAGCTGCGTCGCGAGACGCTGAATGCCCTCGAGCAGGCCGCACGCGGCGGCTTGGATCCGGTCGAGACGGCCGAGTTTTGGGGCAAGGAAGACTACGCGCTGCGCCTCGCTTGCATCGAGTCCTGGCTGGTGGAGCGCGTGCGTCAGTGGGCGCACGCCGGTCAGGGCAGCGCGGAGCCGCTCTTTGCCGCGCTCAAGGATTTGCGTGAGGCACGCCAGTGGACGGACACGCCGGTGAGCAAGTCGCTCGCCCTCGAGCGTCTGCTGTGGCGCATCAACGCAACTGCGACCAACCGGCGTCCGGGATGAAGCGCGGACCGTAACGCTCCGCCAGCTCCCGCAATCTTTGTTCACACGCGGCAAGACCGCGCTGCCGCGCATCGTTCAAGGGGCCGCCGCGGAACGGCGCGAACCCGGAGCCAAAGATCACGCCGGCGTCGACCATGTCCGCCGACTCGACCAGACCCTCGCGCCACACCGCGACGCACTCGTTGAGGAAGATCAGCACCAGTCGATCCTGCAAATCCTCGGTGGCGGCGGCGCTCGGCAAAGATAAGGTCGGCAGATGCGGTGCGTGGCTTGCGGCGTCGCGGACGACCTTGCCGCCTTGCCAGCGGTAAAAGCCCTCGCCGCTCTTGCGGCCGAGTTTGCCGGCCGAAATCTTGGCATCGAGTACGCCGAGGTCCGGTATGGGCTTGCCGAGGGCTGGGCCGACGATCGCCCCCACGTGGCGACAGACGTCGAGGCCGACCATGTCCGAGAGTTCGACCGGACCCACGGGCATGCCGTAGTCGGTCGCTGCGCGATCGATGGCATCGAAGCTGAAGCCATCGGTCGCCGCGTACATGGCCTCTTGCATGTAGGGCGCGAGTACCCGATTGACGACGAAGCCGGGTGAGCTGCGACAGGCCAGGGGTAACTTGTCGATCTTGCGCGCGAGCGCACTGGCTTTGGTGATCGTCTCTGCCGAGGTCGTCGGTGCGTGCACGATCTCGACCAACGGCATCTGCAACACCGGGTTGAAAAAGTGCAGCCCGACGAGTCGCGACGGATCGCGAAGATTTTGCGCGAGTTCCTCGAGTCGGATCGAGGAGGTGTTGGTCGCGAGAATCGCACCGGCGCGCATCCGCGTTTCGAGCGCGGCGTACAACTGTCGCTTGGCCGCGGTATCTTCGATGATCGCTTCGATGATCACGTCGGCTTCCGCAACGCCGCTGCCGGCAAGATCGCTACGCAGTCGCGCGCGTGCTGCGGCTCGTTTTTCCGGGTTACGAATTCTTTTTTCGAACAGCGATGAGACGCGCGCGAGTGCGGCATCGATGAAACGCTGCTCGCGATCTTGCAGCGTGACCTCGAGACCGCGCAGCGCACACCATGCAGCGATGTCCGCGCCCATGATGCCGGCGCCGATCACGTGCACGCGTTGCGCTGCGTCGGTCGCCTGCTTGCCTTGCGATTTGAGCGCATCTTGTAACATCAAGACGCGAATCAGGTTCTGCGCGGTACGCGTTCCTGCGAGGCTCGCGATCGAGTCCGCTTCGGCTTGGTAGGCCCGCTCACCCGCGGCGCCGTGTTTGACCCACAGTTCGATGATGGCGTACGGGGAGGGATAGTGATCTTCGCGGACCTTGCGAGCGACCTGCGCCCGCAGGTTTCGACGCACGAACGGCCGGACGGGCGGCCAGGACAGCGCACGCAGCCAGAGTGGTGGACGATGCCGACCAGGATTTCTTTGGATGAGGTCGCGCGCCGCAGCGTAGCAGGCGTCGCGCGTCGTTTCGAGCCGATCGACCAAGCCGAGGGTCCGGGTTTTCGACCCCTTGATGTTGCGACCGGTGAGCATCATGTCGAGCGCCGCGACGGCGCCGATCGTACGCACCGCGCGGACGGTGCCGCCGAAGCCCGGATGGATGCCGAGCAACACTTCCGGCAGAGCTAGCGACAAGCGCTCGTCATCGAGCGCCACACGATAGGTGCATGCCAGGGCGAGTTCGAGCCCGCCGCCGAGTGCAAAGCCTTCGATACGCGCCACGGACGGGCAGGGCAGCTTTTCGAGGGCGGCAAGCACACGATGCCCGCGCAGCACGAGCGCGCGCGCCTCGTCGATCGACCGCAGAGTCGTGAATTCTTTGACATCGGCGCCGAGCACGAAACCCGATGATTTGCCCGACTGCAGCACGAGACCTCGTAGCGGCTCGGACGCCAGTCTGCCGAGGATTTCGCCACGCTCCTCGAGCACCGGCGAGGACAGGGTGTTGACCGAGACCTGCGGCTTGTTGAGCGTCAACCAGACGATGCCCTCGGCATCGATTTCTTCATGCCAGGAGCGAGGCGGGGTGTCGTTCACGGGCGTCGATCTCGGCGGTGGATAACACGCGGAAGTCGCAGACGATGGGTTTGTGATCGGAATAACATACGTCGGGAATGCGGAAATCGAGAATCTCGATTTCGCGACTCACCAGCACGAAGTCGAGTTCCGCCCGCGGGATATGCGCCGGAAACGACGGCATGCCCGAAGTATTGGCGCTGCGCAGGCCCGTAGCCCGCATGAACAGGAAAAGTTCGTTGGTGCCCGAAAAGGTATTGAAGTCACCGGCCACGAGCACGGGCTTCCGGGCTGCGAGAATCAGGTCGTGCAGATGGCGAAGCTGCTCCTGTCGATGCCGATATTTGATCGACAAGTGCACCAGAAAGATGCAGACCTCATCGAGCTCCATCTCGATGATCAATCGCTTGATACCGGTCGAAAAGTAATGAAAGCGCTCGTTGGTGACCCGCGGCGCCGCGAGAATCGCGTTACCTTGCTTGCGCACGATCGGCAATTGGTTGTTGATCGAGGCCGCACCGTACTTGCACTCGTACGCCGCGTAGTGACCGAGATGCTGGGCGATGTATTCAGCTTGATTGATCAGGCCGCTGCGTATCGAGCCCATGTCGACCTCGATCAGACCAACGAGGTCCGGATCTTCGCGCCGGATGGATGTGTGATGTCATCGAGCACCTTGCGGCTGCTGCGCAGGTAGCCGGCGCCCGGCAGCGGCAGATGAAATCCCGGTCCGGTCCCGGTGGCATAGCGTATGTTGTAGGCAAGCAGGCGCAAGCGTGACTCCGGACGGCACTGCCACGAGTGGCGAGTTTACGCGAACGTCGGTCGCCGGCTGAGCCGTCCGCACGGCGCGAGTCGAAGCGCAGCGGCTTGGGGAGCTGCGATACGATGCTTAGGCGAGCGCCAGGGCGTGGCGGCGAATGCAATCCGAGCAGGATTCATAATGCGCATAATGTATATTATGTAAAGTCGTAATGGTACTAATTCTCTCTGCAATGCACGAGGAACTCGAGGCCGTCTCCCGAGCCATCGACGCGCCCCGCTCGCAGCGCTCAGCGGGCCGCGAGATCATCTCGGGCTCGATTTATGGCCACGCGGTCACCTTGGCATTCTCGCGCTGGGGCAAGGTCGCTGCGGCTTCGACGGCTGCTCATCTGGTCACGGCTCTCAGGCCGTCCTGCGTCATCTTCACGGGTATCGCGGGCGCTTTGCGCGACGAGCTCGCCATCGGCGACCAGGTGCTTGCAAGGTGCTTGTTCCAGCATGACCTCGACGCCTCCCCGTTCTTCCCCCGGACCCACGTGCCGCTGCTGAACGTCGCGGCGTTGCCGACGGATCCGGCACTCACGGACCAACTTCATGGCGCTTTGCGGGCGAGCGCCGGCAGTCGGACATCCAAGCTGTGGTTGGGCGACATTGCGACCGGCGACCAGGTCATCGGCACACGCGCAGCGCGGGCGCGGGTTCTCGAGGCTGTACCGAGCGCGTTCTGCGTCGAAATGGAAGGCGCCGCCGTCGCCCAAGTCTGTCATGAGTTCGCGGTGCCATTCGCTTGCTTGCGGATGATCTCGGACCGCGCGGACGAAACGCTGTCGGCGGCCGAGGTGTTCGAGCTGGCGCGGCGCTCCGGGGTGGCGGCAGCCGCCATGCTGTGTCATTGGCTTGGCAGCACGCCCGCCCAACCGGCGACCCAGGCGCCACCGATCCACTGAATACGGCCGGCGATCGCCCTCGCTTCTGCGAGCGTCGTCGCATCTTTCGCCGCCCCCGAGAAGTTCACACGCAGTTTGTCCGCAGTGCTGGAGGCGATCCGGAAAACGGCAAACGGCAGGATGACGATCCCCCAATGAATTTGCCCGCCGACGATGGGGACGAGCAGCGCGGCGGCCGCAACCGTGTTGGTGAGCAAGAATGCGGGACGGGTTTGCGGGCCCGGACGCCCGAGCAGGCGTACGGACGCACACCACATGGCGAACGGCGTCGCGAGGCACCAGAGCACAGGATCGAGTAGCGTACGCTCGGCGGGCTGCAGCGCGTAGGCCGTGAGAATCACCGGCGCGAAGCCCAGCAACAGCGTCGCGACGTTGGCGTCGCGCAGCAGACGGCCTGCCGGTGGCCACAGCGCAATGGCGAACAAAGAAATGCAGGGCAGCAACCACCGCATTGAGAGAAGGTTCGCCGTCTCCGCTCGTCCGAGTACGTACGCCGCGCCCGCGATCACGGGTAACACGATCTCGAGCAGATCACCGAGCTTGACGCCTACGGTGTGCGGCATACGTCAGCGCAATGGTAGTAAAGGCAGAATCCAGGCGCAGGCGAGCGCAATCAGCAAGGCGCCCGCGACGTCGATCAACAGACCGGTCTTCAGCATCGCCGTGATCGGAATGCGTCCGGTCGAGTACACCAAAGCGTTCGAGGAAGTTGCCGCCGGATTCGCAAAGCCGAGATTGGCGGCCATCGCTGCCGCCACCGCCGCGAGCGCGGGATCGTAGTTGGCACCGAGCGCGAGACTCGCGGCAATGGGCATAAAGATGGTTGCGGTAGCGACGTTGCTCGCTGCTTCGGTGATGAGCGCGCAGAGCAAAGAAATAGCGATCAGCATCGGCAGTAAGGGTAGATCGCTGACAGCGGCGAGCGCATTGCCGAGCCATGCGGAGAGCCCCGATTTGACGACCGCATCGGCCAGTGCAAGGCCGCCGCCAAGAAGCAGGATCAGATACCACGGGGCACGTTTGGCATCTTCCCATTCGAGCAGTACCGCGGCCGCGCCAGGGCGCTTGTCGCCGGAGGGACATAGGCAGAGCGCCAGTGCCCCGGCGACCGCGATGCCGGCGTCGGTGAGACCGGGAATCGTTTTTTCGAGCACCGGCAGGAACACCCAGGCGGCGGCGACGATCGCGACGATCGCGAGTACACGCCGTTCGGCGACCCCCATCACCCCGGGCTCACCGATGCTAGCGCGTATCGACTCGCGGCTCGCGCCCGCAAAATCGAACGACAAGGTGACGCGTGACAAAATCCACCACGCCACTGGCACGCTGAGCAGCATGAACGGCACGCCGAAGCTCATCCATTCGATGAAACTCAGTCGCACCTCGTAGCTGCGTTCAAGAATGCCGACGGCGATCGAATTGACGGGGGTACCGATCGGCGTGGCAAAGCCACCGAGATTCGAGGCGAGCGATATGGCGAGAATCATGGCGGCAGCAAAATTTTTATGATGTCGCTGCAACGCTGCGTCAGGCCTGCTGCCGGCCTCCGGAACCACTGCGGCAAGCGCCGCCGTGGCGATCGGCAGCATCATCACGGTGGTAGCCGAATTGTTGACCCACATCGAAACGAAAGCCGTTACCGCCATGATCGCGAGCAGCAGTGAACGCGGCTCGGGATTTGCTTTCGACACCACAATCAGCGCGACGCGCCGATGCAAATTCCATTTCTCGAAAGCGAGCCCGATCAGCGAGCCACCGAGGATCAAAAACAGCACGGGTGACATGTAAAGGCTGGCGATGGCATCGGGTTTGGCGATCCCGAGCAAGGGCAAAGTCAGAAACGGCAGGCTCCCGGTCAGCGTCACCGGCACCGCCTCCGTGAACCACCAGCAGCCGATGAGCACGGTCACGGCAGCAACCCGCCAACCGGTGTCGGACAAACCCTCGGGTGCCGGCAACGCGAGCATCACCACGAAACCGATGACACCCAGCCACAACCCGAATTTTTTAAGCATCATTCGGACGAACTCGAATCAGACGAACTCGAACCCGGAAGCGATCACCGGCAGTCGACGTGGCCTCTCGCCACTCGCCATGTGGATGGCGCTCGCGAGTGCCGGCGCAACCCCCGGAACGCTGGCCTCGCCTGCCCCGCCCGATTTGTGATCGGTCTTGAGCAGATGCACTTCGATGCGCGGCGTTTGATCGATGCGCAGGATCGGCGAGGTGTGAAAGTTATCTTCTACGGCTGCGCCGTTGGCGAAGTGGATTTGCCCGTCGATGGCGGCGGACAGCCCCCAGACCACGCCACCTTCGACCTGCGCCTCGACGTTGTGCGGGTCGATCATCATTCCGCAGTCGAAAACCGCGACGATGCGCTCGATCTTGACCCTGCGATTTTTGACCGAGACCTCGACCACCTCGGCGCAGTAGGAGTCGTAGCCCAAAGCGAGCGCAATCCCGCGACCTCGGCCTTTGGGTAATTTCTTTCCCCAGCGCGCGAGCTCTGCCGCCTTGCGCAGCACGGCGGTCGCGCGCGCGTCGCTGGCACACCTCTCGAGGCGAAACTCGAGTGGATCGCGTTTGCTGGCGAACGCCACGTCGTCGATCGCGCTCTCGGAGAAAAAGCAGTTCATCGATTGCGATACTGAACGCCACGTGCCGACCGGCACGGGCTCCGGCGTTTCGACGTAGTCGATGTATTTGTTCGGAAAGCGATAGTTGTCGTTGATCAACCAACCGGCTGCGAACGGATCTGCCATCCCGGGCACCGAGGGCCGCCCGTGGTATTTCCACATGCTGATCCCCGTCGTGCGGCTGTGCATTGCGACCAGCTTGCCCTCGGCATCGAGCCCGGCGCGGGTGCGCACGAGGTGCGCGGGTCGGAAACGATCGTGACGAAAATCCTGCTCGCGGGTCCAGGTGAGTTTGACGGGCGTTCCCGGTCGACTCGCCGCGACGCCCTTGGCGATCTGCACCGCTTGTCGCACGAAGTCGACTTCCCACTTACGACCGAAGCCACCACCCAAAAAAGTGACGTGTAGCTTGCAGCGCTCGCGCGGCAGTCCGGTGACCTGCGCCATCATGTCGCGTGTGCGATCGGGCTGCTGCGTCGGCGCCCAAACCTCGGCCTCGTCCGCGCGAACCATCGCCGAGGCGCAAAGCGGTTCGAGCGCCGCATGAGCGAGGAACGGCACTTCGTATTCCCACTCGAGACGGCGCGCCGCACCCGCGAGTGCGCTTAGCGTCGCCGCTTTGTCGAACGCCGGAAAGCCCGGCATCGGGCGCCCCGCCAACGCCTTCGCATCGTCGTCCAGCGCCGTGCGCAATCGCGCCCGCATGCCATCGGTGTCGACGTTCTGCGCCGGACCGTCATCAAAAGTCGCATTGAGCGCTTCGGCTGAGCGGCGTGCGTTCCAGGTCGAGTTGGCAACCACCGCCACGCCGTCTGGCACCATGAAGGCATCGACGACACCGGGCAGCGACAGCGCTGCATCGCGATCGAAGCCCACGACTTTCGAGGCGACGGTCGGTGAGCGCCGCAACGCAGCGTGAAGCATGCCGGGCAATGTCACATCGGTTCCGAAGACGAGACTGCCATCGACTTTAGCCGGGGTATCTTTACGTTTCGTCGAACGGCCGATCAGAGTGAAATCTTTGGGGTCTTTGAGTAGCGGGGTACTCGGGATCGGCATCGCAGCGGCTGCCGCGGCCAATTCGCTGTAGCTCGCGGAGCGCCCACTTTCGATATGGGTGACTCGCGAGGCGGACGCGCGGCATTCGCTCGCGGCGACGGACCAACGTTGCGCGGCAGCGGCAATCAGCATGTCGCGTGCGCTCGCCCCGGCGGTTCGCAGCAGGCCGTAATAAATGGTGGTCGACTCGCTGTTCGCCGTCCGATGGCGCTTGGTGATGGGGTTGACGAATGCGTCGTCCGCGCTCGGCATGCACACGCGAACGTCTTCCCAGCGAGCCTCTAATTCGTCGGCCAGAATCTTTGGCAGACCATCGTGAATACCCTGCCCCATTTCGGATTGCGGGCACGTGATGTGGATGCTGCCGTCCATCTTAATTTCGAGGTAGGCGTTGAAGCGCCCGGTCGTGGCCGCAAGAACCTCCCCTGGCAAGGCGGCGCCGAGCCAGAAGCCTCCTGCCAAGGTCCCACCGGCTAGCAAAAACTCGCGACGTTTCATGATTTACCCACTTGAGAGTGCATCCATTGTTCGGCACGCGCGCGATCGATGACGTCGGCGTAACGCCGACCCACGTCACGCAACGTATCGTCGTGCGGGCCTTGCTCGGCATCGCCACAGCAGTCCGCGACCACCTGCACCCGCAGCCCATACGAAAACGCATCGACGATGGTCGCGCGTACGCAGCCACTCGTGGTGCAGCCGGTGACGAACACGGTGTCGATACCCTCGCGAACAATCCAGGTGATGAGCGGCGTTTGAAAGAACATCGACGGTGCATTCTTGCAATAGGTGAAATCGTTCGGATCGTGGATCTTCAGATCCATCGCCGTGCAGTCGTGCCCGTAAAAGAATTCGCGGCGCACGGCGGCGACCTTCCAGAGCGGCATATCCTTGGTGCTACAGTAAGCGGTGTAGCACGCAGCGACCGGCAGACCCGCAGTGCGCGCGGTCTTCAGCAACGCCGCCGTGTTGTCGCGAGCGCGGTGTAGTCGTTCGAGACCGCCGAGTTCGAACCGAGGGTCAGTAAACGCCAACTGCCAATCGACCACGAGCACCCCGGCCTTACGACCGAAGCCGACCGTGCTCGAGGAATATCCCACATCGACGTAGGTGTCCGACATCTGCTGCATCGCCCCATCATGCTTGAAACGGACTAAAAAAAAGTCCCCGCGCCTCGCGGTGCGGGGACTTCCGTCGTACCGGACAGAGCGCGGCCTCAGGCCGCCTTGGTCCCCTTCTTCTTGGCCATGGCTTCGGCAGCCACTGCAGCCCACTTGGTGAAGCGCGGCTGGCCCGGCGGATCGAAACCGGTCTCGGCCTTGCAACGTCCCTTGAGTTCTTCGATCGACTCGAAGCCGCGATCGAAGATTTTCTTTGGTCCGCGACCGGCGCGCATCTTGGCGCGCAGCGCCTCGGTAGCAGCTTCGTCGACCTTGCCGTCGGCATTGCAGACGACGCCGTAGCGTTTGGCGCCCTCTGCCGTGACGAGCCCGGCGGCGACGTCAAAGCCGACCTTGGCCGCTTCGCGCTCGAGCGGGTCACCCCAACCGCCGCCACCCCAGGTGTCGGCAATCAGAAGATCGCCTGCCTCGACCTTGACGTGGTCAATCTTTGAGGGTAGCAATTGCTCGGTGCCATCAGCACGTTGCAGCAGCTTGCGACTGCGCGCGCCCGGCTCACCGCCATTGGCGCCCCAGGGGTAGGTCAGCCAACGATCGTCGTGGATCGAGATCTCACCCGGCTCGAGGAAGCTATAGCCAATACGCAGACCATTGCCACCGCGGTTCTTGCCGGCACCGCCGGTGTCGGCGATCGTTTCGTAGATGTCGATGCGCAGCGGGAAGTAGCTCTCGAGGAACTCGTTCGGTACGTTGGTGAACGACGGCCACAGCGAGTGACCATCGGGACCATCACCGAACGGCTTACCCGGGATGCCGCCGAAAGTGATCTGGTAAAGCTGGTACCACTCGCCGTTCTTGTCGTAACCCGAGTACATGAAGTGCGGGCTGTCGGAGAAGCCGGCGCCACACATGAAGTCGGGGTTTCCCTGACCGAGCAAGCCCGCAAGGATGTCGAAAATACGGCCGAGTGCGTGGGTGCGGCAGGAGAGCGCAGCAGGCTTGAGCGGCTTGAGCAGCGTCCCCGGCGGAATACGCACTTCCATCAGATCGTAGAAGCCGTCGTTGAAAAGAATCTGCGGGTCGAACACCATGATCATGTAGATGCCGGCGAACATCTTGAACATTTCTTCGTTCAACAAGAAGTTGATCGAGGAAATCGACTGCGGATCGGTACCGGCGAAGTCGAAGATGCACTTGTCACCCTCGCGCCACATGCTGCACTTAATACGGTACGGGCCCATGTTGAGACCGTCGTCGCAGATGTAATCTTCGAAGTACTGCCTGCTCTCCGGAACGTTCTGACGGATCAGTGCTCGCATGGCGCGCTTGTTGCGCTCGAGCATGGCGTCCATCGCCGAATAGAACACGTCGTCGCCAAAGCGCTCGGCAATCTCGACGCAGCGCGCCGCCGCCGTGCGCAGGGCCGCGGTGATGGCGTTGAAGTCCGAGAGGTTCCACTCGGGCAGACGGCAGTTGTGCAGCACGACGCGCAGCACGTCCTTGTTGAGTTCGCCACCTTTGTAAATTTTGACCGGCGGGACCACGATGCCATCTTCGTAGATGGTGGTGCCGTCGGTTGGCAGCGAGCCCGGCACCTTACCGCCGACATCGGTCATGTGACCGAACATGGCGGACCAGGCGATGATGCGGCCACCGCGGTACACGGGCATCAGCATCAGCCAGTCGTTGGCATGGCTGATCGCACCGTTGACCGAGTACGGGTCGGAGGTGAGGAAGATGTCGCCCTCCTCGACCGTGCCGTCGTAGCCCTGCATAAAGCCCCAGATGAACGAGCCGAACTGACCGACGACCATCTTGCCTTCGGTGTTGGCGATCATCGGGAATTCGTCGTGCTGCTCGCGGATGCCCGGCGACATGGCAGTACGGAACAGCACCGTGTCCATCTCGTAGCGCGCGTTGCGCAACGCGCTCTCGATGATGTCGATGGTGACGGTGTCGACCTTTGTTTTCTTGAAGGGTTTCTTATTGCGCTGAACGATCGTTGCAGGCATGGGTGTGTTCCTCGTGATTACTTCTTGCCCGACTTCTTCGCGGCGGCTTTCTTGGGCGCCTTGTAGTTGTCGGGGTAGATCAGGATGCAGCCGGACTTGTCGACGTGGCCGGTGTGTTTGGGAAGGATGACCGAGGTGGCGTCCATCTCCACGACGATCGCAGGTCCGCGAACCTTGTTGCCCACCTTGAGCTTGGCACGGTTATAGATCACGGCCGTGACGTCTTTGCCTTCCATGAAGGATTTCTGTTTGCCGACCGCAGCGGCTTTCGGATCGCTGCCACCCGCGGCGAGCGGCTGACGCTTGATCTTAATGCCCTGGCCCTGCACCGCCGAACGCAACGTGACGAGCTCGTGCTCGAGCGGCAACGCGAAGGTGAAGAGACGCTCGTGCTCCTCGTCGAACTTGTCGGAGATCGCCCTCAGACCTTTCTTTTGCAGCTCGGCGAGATTCACCTCGACCGCCAAGCGCAAGCCCTGCCCGTGGTAGCGCAGGTCGACCTGATAGCTCGTGGTGATTTCGGACTTCTTGACGCCTTCGGCTTCGAGTCCCTTCGAAGCATCGGCGGCGAGCCCCTTAAGAATCTTGTCGATTTCTTTGGCATTGGTCTCGCTGAACTTTCGCACGTAGGTTCGCGCACGCTCATCGCGCACGGCGGTCGTGGCGTCGCCAAGGGCGCAGAGCACGCCGGGGCCAGGCGGAATGATCGACGGCCACGAGCCGAGCAGGCGCGAAAGTGCGTTGGCATGCAACGGACCCGCACCACCGAAGGCGATCAGCGCGTAGTCGCGCGGATCGTAGCCTTGCTCGACCGACACTAGGCGCAGCGCACCGACCATGTTTTCATTGACGATGTTGTAGATGCCCTGTGCCGCCTGCTTGACGCCGAGGCCGAGCGCATCGCCGACTTTTTTGACGGCTATTTGCGCCAGCTCACGATTGAGCACCATGTCGCCACCGAGCTTTTGCATCTCGGGCAGATAGCCGAGCACGATGTTGGCATCGACCACGGTCGGTTCGGTACCGCCGCGGTTGTACGCGGCCGGACCCGGGTCGGCACCGGCCGACTGCGGACCGACGCGCAGCGCTTTGGTGAGTTCCGGCACGTGCGCGATTGAACCACCGCCCGCACCGACGGTACGAATGTCGACCGAGGAGGCGCGAACCGTCACGTCACCGACCGTCGTCTCGCGACGCAGTCGCGGTTGACCGCCCTGGATGAGCGCGACGTCGGTCGAAGTGCCACCGACGTCGACTGTGAGCAGATTGCGGAAGCCTGCCCGCACCGCCACCCACAAGGCGCCGGTCACACCACCCGCGGGACCCGACATCAGCAGGTTCACCGGATATTCGGCGGCCGACGTGGCCGAGGCCAGACCGCCATCCGAACGCAGGATGTGCAGCTTCACGTCACTCGCCACTTCGGCAAGCTTGGTCTTGAGGTTCCTGACGTAGCGATCGACGCGCGGCCGCACGTAGGAGTTGGCCACGGTAGTGACGGTACGTTCGTATTCCTGCATCTCCGGCACGACGTCCGAAGAAATCGAGACCGGCGTACCGGGCATTTCTTCGAGGGCGATCTCGCGTACGCGACGCTCGTGGGCCGGATTGGCAAAAGAATTGATGAGCGAGACGGTGAGCGCCTCGATCTTCTGCGACTTCAATTTTTTGAGGCTGGCACGCAGCGCCTTTTCATCGAGCGCGCGGACCACATCGCCCTTGGCGCTGACGCGCTCGTCGGCTTCGATGGTGCAGGCAAGCGGCGCCATCGGCAGCGACTTGTTGTAGATGATCCAGCCGCCGAGACCACCGGGCACGTACGAGCGGGCGATCTGCAGCACCTGCCGGTATCCCTTGGTGGTGACGAGACCGCAGCGCGCACCCGTTCCCGTCAGCACGGTGTTGGTGGCCACGGTGGTACCGTGCATCACGTGATCGATCTGTTTCGGATCGATAGCTGCGCGTTCGCAAACGCGCTTGATGCCGTTCAACACGCCGATCGACTGATCGGCCGGAGTCGACGGAACCTTGGCAGACCAGGTTTGGCCCGATTTTTCGTGCACGAGCAGCAAGTCCGTAAACGTGCCGCCGACATCTACACCCAAGCGATATGACATGCGCCCTCCAGGGCTCGAGGATCAGAGAGAAAGGCAGGTGATCGAAGTATCCGACCACCGTGATGACGATGCAATCGCGGCTCGTCGAACGCCGCCTCGCCCTACCATCAGGCGGCCTCGGCCGTAGGCCGGGGAAAATTCCCGGCTTTGAGCAACATCCCCGGGACGTTGCGGCCCAAGGTCAGTTGCAGCCACTCGGCCGTGGCAACGAGTTTGTCGAGATCGACGCCCGTCTGCACACCCGAGCGTCCGAGCATGTAGACAAGATCTTCGGTGGGGATGTTGCCGGTGGCCGCCGGCGCAAACGGACAGCCGCCGATGCCGCCAACGCTGGAATCGAGCGCCGACACGCCAGCCTCAACGGCCGCGTAGGCGTTGGCGAGTCCGGTGTTACGAGTGTTGTGGAAATGCGCGCGTAGGCGAACGCTTGCGGGCAGCGCCTCGCGCGCGCGGCTGAGAATCTCGCTGACCTGCGCCGGCACCCCCACGCCGATCGTATCGGCAAAGGCGACTTCGAAGGGCTCGACTTCCGCCACACGCTTTGCGACTTCGATCACGCGGCTCACGGGAATCTCACCCTCGAACGGGCAGCCGAAAGCTGCCGAGACGGTCACCTGTGCGCGGATGCCGGCGGCGCGCGCCTCGCGGGCGATCTCGTGCCAGGTGGCGATGGACTCGTCGGTGCCGACGCCCTGATTGCGGCGGTTGAAGGTGTCGCTCGCCACGACTGCCATGCCGACCTCGTTACAACCCGCCGCGAGCGCGCGCTCGAAGCCCTTTTTATTGAGCACCAGGCCGACGTAACGCACATCGGCGCGCTTTTCGAGCGCCGCCAGAACCTGCTCGGCGTCGGCCATCTGCGGCACTTTCTTGGGATTGACGAAACTCGTCACCTCGAGTCGACGCAGCCCGCTCGCAATCAACCGCTCGACGAGCTCGACTTTTGCGGCGGTCGCCAGCACCCCGGGCTCGCTTTGCAGACCGTCCCGCGGCCCTACCTCGACGATCTCGATCTGGCATGACGGGCTTTGCTGGGGCATGGTGATCTCCATGAATCGTGGATCGTTCGGATTGTAGCAGTGGAGCTGTCCTTGACCGGTGGTCATCCCGCCGGTACAAGGTCGGCCCGATGTAAAGTCCTGAACTCACTGTCATCGAGGTCTTCGCATGTCTGCTGATCCGAACTTCAAGCGCGGCCCCCTTTCCGATCTGCGCGTACTCGAACTCGGGAGCCTGCTCGCCGGGCCGTTTTGCGGGCAGCTGCTCGGTGACATGGGCGCCGAGGTCATCAAGATCGAGCCGCCCGGACAAGGCGATCCGCTGCGCGTCTGGGGACGCCAGAAGGCCGGCGAGCCCTCGCTCTGGTGGCCGGTGGTTGCGCGTAACAAGAAGGCCATCACCATCGACATGAGACAGGAAGACGGTCAGAGGGTTTTCAAAGAGTTAGTAGCGAAAGCTGACTTCGTACTTGAGAACTTCCGTCCAGGCACCATGGAAAAGTGGAACTGCGGTTACGAGGAGCTCTCGAAGATCAACCCGCGGCTGATCATGATCCGTGTCTCGGGTTACGGGCAGAGCGGCCCTTATTCGCACCGCGCGGGCTTCGGCGCGATCGGTGAAGCCATGGGTGGCCTGCGCTACGTCTGCGGTGATCCCTCCACCCCGCCCTCGCGCATGGGCATCAGCATCGGCGATGAGCTCGCCGCCACCTTCGCCTGTCTCGGCGCCCTCGGCGCGCTGCACTACCGGGAGAAGACCGGGCGTGGGCAGGTGGTCGACTCCGCCCTCTACGAGGCCGTGCTCGCGATGATGGAATCGCTGATCACCGAGTACGACAAAACTGGCTACATCCGCGAGCGCACCGGGGCGATCCTGCCAAACGTCGCGCCCTCAAACGTCTACAAGACGAGCGACGGCTTGGTGTTGATCGCCGCCAATCAGGACACCGTGTTCGGCCGCCTCTGCGAAGCGATGCAGCAACCCACCTGGCCGAGCGATGCGCGCTTCGTCAATCACCAGGCGCGCGGCAGCAACCAAAAGTTGCTCGATGGACTGATCGAGGCCTGGACGCAGACCATGCCCACCAAGCAGGTGCTCGAGCTGATGGACCAATTCGGCGTCCCCGCGGGCCAAATCTACCGCGCCCCTGAAATGCTCGAAGATCCGCACTTCAAATCTCGCGAGGCGATTATCACCACCAAGCACCCGTATTTCGGCGACCTGCGCATGCAGAACACCGTGCCCAAATTCTCGGAGACACCGGGTGGCGTGCACAGCGCAGCACCGACCGAACTCGGGCAGCACAACGATGAGGTCTACGCGAAGCTCCTCGGCTACGGTGCTGAGCGTATTGCGGCCTTGCGTTCGGGCAAGGTCATCTGAGCGCGGCACCGTGAACGAGTCACTTCAGGCCAACTATGCGCGCGGCGGCTTCGGCAAGAGTCTCGCACCAGGGCAACGTCCCGCCCTGCTCGTGATCGATTTCGTCCGCGCGTATCTCGTCAAAGATTCACCGCTTTACGCGGGTGTCGAACAAGCACGCGCCGACTGCGAAACACTGCTGCGCGCGGCGCGGGTAGCGGGTATCCCCGTCATCCATACGAACGTGGTGTATCAGCCAGGGGGTCGCGATGGCGGCGTGTTCTTCCGCAAAGTCCCGGCGCTGCGCTGCTTCGAGACGGGTGCGCACCCCGAACTCGCGGCCTTTGCCGAGGGGCTCGAGCCGGTCGCGGGCGAAACCGTGATTTCCAAGCAGTATGCGAGTGCTTTCTTCGCCACCTCGCTCGCCTCGACCCTGACCGCGCTCGGCGTCGACACGGTGCTGATCGCCGGGCTCTCGACGAGCGGCTGCGTGCGGGCGAGTGCCGTCGACTGCTGTCAGCATGGCTTCGTGCCGGTCGTGGTGCGGGAGGCCGTGGGTGATCGCGCCGCCGGACCTCACGAGGCTAACCTCTTCGACCTGCACGCCAAGTACGCCGAAGTGGCCGCGCTCGCCGACGTGCTAGTCTACCTCAAAGATTTACCCAGTAAAGATTCATCCAGCCGGAACTGACCATGCCCGCCATCGGACCGATCTCCTGCGTCACCATCGCTGCTTCGGACCTGCAGTACATGGTCGACACCTACCATCTCTATCTCGGCTACGAGCTCGTCGATCGTGGTCGCATGAGCGCGGCGCAGACCGAACTGTGGGCGCTGCCCGGTCTGACCGGTCGCCGCTATGCGCTGATGCTGCCCGAGGGCGAAGGCCATACCTTCATCCGTTTCGTCGACAGCAAGCCCACTCCCGATTACGTGGCGTTCAGGCACATGGGGTGGAACGCCGCCGAACTCATGGTGCAAGACACCGATGGCATCGCCGCACGGCTCGAGGGCTCGCCGTTCCAAATCATCGGACCGCCGGCTGACCTGTCGTTCTCGGACAAGATTCGCGCGATGCAGGCGCTCGGTCCTGCCAAAGAATCGATTTACCTTACCTCATTCAAAGAAAAGCTTCCGGAATTCGACACACCCGACGCGAAGCATTACGTTGATCGCGTGTTCATCGTCATCCTCGGTGGCGAGTCGGTCGAATCGATCAACGATTTTTACGCCAAGCATTTCAACGTCGCCAAGGCCCCGGTGATTCCCGCTGTGATTTCAGTGCTCTCCAATGCGCAGGGACTGCCGTCCGATACCAAGCACGACCTCGCCGCCCTCGCGCTGCAGGGACAAAGCTACATCGAGGCCGACAAGATGCCGCCCGCGACGCTGCGGCGAACCGCGCGTGAGGGCGAGTTGCCGCCCGCCATCTCGATGGTGTCGTTCATCGTCAAACAGTTGCCGAGCGGTCTTGCCTGGCTCGCGCCGCCGCGAGCGCTGCCGCAGGCGCCGTACCACGGTCGGCGCGCCGCCGGTTGCGTCGGCGCCGCAGGCGAGCTCATCGAACTCATCGAGGGAGCGGCGTGAAAACACCGCCCAAGGTCGCCAAGGGCCACCGGCCGCAGGTCTTCGACGACCCGGCCATCGATCAGCTCTACGCGGCCTACGTGACGCTGGCCACCGAACTTTCGGTCGCGTTCGATCGCATTGCCGTACTCGAGCGCGTACTCGAGCAGCAGGCCGGGATGTCGCGCGAGCTGATCGAGCAGGTCGCGGTCGACGAGCAACAAAACCCGGAGCGCGCCGCCAAGCGCGACGACCTCGCTGAGCGCCTCGTGCGGCCGTTCCGCGATTTTCGTGAGGCACGCATCACGGCGGCCGGCGCGCCGCACGCCGAGGGCGATCTGCCGCCCGCCACGCCCCGCTAACCACCTTTCGGACGCGGCGCGCCAAGGCCGCAGGCGCCGCAGCGCCCAGTCGGTAGGATCGAAGCGGTCGTCCACTTCGGACCCGCGCTTCGGGGAATTCTCCATGCCGGCTTTCAAGGCCCATGCCATGCAACCCTCGACCCTGCTCGATGAGCAGGCTCGCCAGGATTTCGTCGGCGCACTGCGCGCCCATCTGTCAGCGCGGCTGATGCCGGGCGCGTACAAGGTTTACGAATCGCGCGTCGAGCCGGCGTTCAGGGCGCGCCATGGTCGTGCACCCCTCGATCAGGACGAAATCCGCAAATTCATGACGCAGGACTCGTTCTACCAGTTCTGGAGCGCCATGCAGCGCCGTAGCCAGGAGCTACTCTGGGAGTCGGTGATCGATCCCACCGAGCGCGAGCTGCCCGAGCTGCTCGACCGTTCAAAGAAAATTGCCACGTCGGGAGAGGCCAAGGCGGGAAAGCCCAAGGCGCGTAATGGCCGCCGCCGCGGAAGCCTGCGACTGAACCCGGCACTCGAGATCCCGCGGTATCACCGCGCCGCCGACATCCATCTGCAGCCCGGTGGCTACCACACCGACTTCACGGTCGACGACGTCAGTGCGGGCGTGGTCTACGACAAAGGCATCAACCTCTACATGGGAGGTGCACTCGGGCCTGAGAACAACCTGATGGGTGACACCTTGCTCGCCTACCTGCGCGAGAAACACCCCGAGCGCAAACCCAAGCGAATTCTCGATGTCGGCTGCGCGATCGGCAACAGCACCGTCGTCTGGGCCCGGGCTTTTCCGCAGGCGTACGTTCACGGCATCGACGTCGGTGCGCCGGTGTTGCGCTACGCGCATGCCCGTGCCGAGGCGCTCGGCGTCGCGATCGACTTCAGCCAGCAAAACGCCGAGTCGACCGACTTTGCCGAGGGTTATTTCGATCTCATCGTCTCGCACATCGTGTTGCACGAGACCTCGAAGTCCGCGCTGCCGCGAATTCTCGGTGAGTGCCGCAGGCTACTCGCGCCCGGTGGGTTGATGCTGCATCTCGAAATCCCGCGCGGTCGAACGGTCATCGAAAAGTTCATGCACAACTGGGAGAGCTACAACAATAACGAAACCTTCGCCCGCTACATGACGGGAATCGATCTTAAAGCCGAGGCGATGAAAAGCGGTTTCCCGGCGGACGATGTGCTGGTCGATGAATTCGCTCCTAAACTCGACGTCGCGCAGATGAATTACACCGAACATTTTTTCTGGAAAATTCTCGCGGCACAGCGCTGAGACTCTATGCCCAGACCAAAGAAAGAGTCTAAACGCGCCGGTCGTGTCGTCGTCGCACCGGCGCGGCGTGCCTCTGTGCGCCGCACGCCAGCACCTTCGGAGCCGGTTCGCCTCGCCCGCGTCGCCAAAGGTAAAAAGCCGCAGTATTTCAGCGATCCCGCCATCGACAAGTTGCTGTGGATGACCCTGACGTTGATGGAAGAGCTATCCGTAACGCGCGATCGGCTCGACACCGTCGAGCGTTTGCTCGCTGCGAAGAAAGTACTGCGCCGCGCCGAAATCGAGGGCTGGAAACCGGATGTCCAAGCCGAGGCTGAGCGGGTGGCAGCGCGCGGTCGCTACGTCGATCGCATGATGCGCGCGATGCACGCCGAGCTCGAAGAAATCGCCGGGCGCGGCATGCCGAAATCCGAAGAAGAAATCGTGGCTGCAGTCGAATCCTGACGCGCAGGTCTGAACGGCGAATGCAGACCGGAAGATCGAAATGAACAACTTCACAAATATTAGCAGGCACCATTGCGGGCGATCCTGGCGGTGTTCATCGTCTATTTCTGGCAAGGCATGGGCTATTTCATCCTGCACCAGGTGCAACACGGCTGGTTTCCGGGTCGCGATTTGCTCGCGGCGTTCATCATCGGCGTGATTGGCGTCGTGATGACCTGGGTCGGTCGCGACAAATCAGAGAATGCCGCGACGCTGCTTGGGTTCGCGGGCGGCAGTCTCATCTGGTTGTCACGGGTCGAGTTCAGCTTCGTGTGGGTGGCGCGCGATCTGCAGGTGGCATCTGCCGCGTGGGGCGCCAAAGCGACCCTGCCCGAGTGTCGGGTCATGCTGTCCTCGATCGGCGTGATGTTCGCGACACTGGTGTTCTTCTTGTTCAATTGCGAGACCCGCTGCAACGCCTTCATGTGGCTGCACCGTCGGCTCGGCTTGAAGGTCGGCGAAAACTCCTCCGCGCAATCGCGTGATCTCGCTCCGATCGTCTGCCATGGAGAAGTGGGGCCATCTCGATGAGATCTGGGTGAAACCGCAGCAATATGCGCTGGAGCCGTCGCTGGTGACGGGCGCAATGGTGCTGGTGATCGCGCTCGCGTTCGTGAGCACCGCGCGGCGCATCGTCGATCGCGACGCGCCGATCAGCGTGCGCGCTGCGACCAAAGACGCGCGAGCCGCTTCAGGGTTTCATCGCCCTGCACGCTCGCGAGCGTCGTCGCTGCCGCTTCTTTCTTACCTGCCTTGATCTGCGAGATTCCGAGGTTCAGCTTCGTCTCTTCGGGATTACGCGCGTTGCCTTTGGCGAGTCCTCGCTCGAAGGCGGCGATTGCTTTGTCGTAATCGCCGTAGCTCATGAACGCGGTGGCGATGCGCACGTCGACTTCGCCGTTCTTCTTGCCCGCCGCTTCGCCGTCCTGCTTGAGCAGCGTCGGCTTGTCGGCGGCGGCCTGCGCCTTGGCGGTCCCGAGCAGGCGATTGGCGAGTTCCTGAGTCGACTTGTTGGTGTAGAGGCCCTTAGATTGACCCTCTTCGAGCGTGACTTGCGCCTCGCCGGGCAGACCCTTTTCAATGGCGAGCTGCGCCATCTCGGTGAACTCCTCACCCTGCGTCATGCCGCCCATCTCGCGCGACAGGCGGAAAATATTGAGCGTGTTGGCATCGGTGCTGGCGCGAAACAACAGCAGGCTGAGGTTGGGCCAGGTCTCTTTCTTAGGCGCGTACTGCGCCTGCTTTTCGAGGGCGCGAATGGTGCACGTATCGTCTTCCTGCTTGATGCACGAGCTCGTGTAGAGCTGCAGGGCCATGTCCGGTGGCGTCTGCGCGCGGCTCTCGGTCGCCGCCACGTATTCGGCGGCCATCTTCTCGGCCGCCTTGAAGTCGTTTTGCAGGTAATAAGACTGGATGGTCAAAAGGTACACCGCTTCGTCGGTGCTGCCATCGGCGATCAGACGGCGACCGTAACCCACCGCCTTCGCGTAATCTTTGACCTGATAGGACATCTGCAACAGCCCTTTGCGCAGCGTCGCCGATCGCGCTGGATCCGAGAATTCGGTGTCCGTGACTTGCGACCAGGCCTGAAGGGCGAGCGGCGTATCGCCGGCGCGCAGCGCGCAAAACCCGAGGATATCGTTACTGACGTAGCTGTCGTACGGCGTGCGGTTCGGCAAGGCTTCGACTTCCTTGATCTTCGCAACGCACTCCGCCCACTGCTCCTTCTTGCTCTCTTCCTGAGCCGCCATCAGCGGCTTCAGGATGGTGCGACTGACCGAGGGCGGCTTGGCAGGCGCCTTTTGATCGGATTTCTGCTCCGCCTTTTGGGCGACGGCCACGGACGACAGGATTACTGCCAGCAGCAGCGGTACGGTACGAGTCAGCGTGCGCATTTCTTTTACCCCCGCGAGATGCGATCAACAATCGATGAATTTCAGTCGATAGTGGATTGCTGCGAGCTTACTGCGCTCGCAGGCTCCAAAGTTTGGCGACGCGCTTGATGTCAGCATCGCCCTTGACGGCGCGGAAGATCTTGGTCGCTTCGGCCTTGTTGCCGACCTTGAGCTGCGCGATACCGAGCACCATCTGCGCCTCGGCCGGATCGGTGGCGTTGCCCTTGGCGATCCCGCGCTGAATGGCCGCCACGGCGGATGCGTACTGCCCATAGCTCATGTAGGCCTGACCGACACGCAAATCGGCATCGGCGCTCTTGCCCGCGGCGGCTTCTTTGTCGGCCTTCGCAAGACCCGCGCGATCCGCTGCCGCCCGTTCCTTGGCGGTCGCCAGCAACCGCGTGTTACGATCGAGATCGCGCTTCTCGGTGAACGCCTTACGCGCGAAACCGGCTTCCAAAGCCGTTTGAGCTTCGCCGGGCAAGCCCTTCTCGATCGCGCGCTGCGCCATCTCGGTGTAGTCATCACCGGTACGCATTGCACCCACCTCGGTTGCGAGGCGGTAGGCATTGAACGCCGCGGCGTCGTTGCGCGTTGCGAACAGTGACTGCATCAGATTCGCCCAGCCAGCCGGGTCCGGGTAGTACGTGACCAGCTTTTCGAAACTCGCTGCGGTGCAGGCTTCGTCCTTCAGGCGCATGCACGAGGTGACGTAGATCTGGATGGCGTTTTCTTTGGGGCGCTGGCCACGCTTCTCGAGGTCGCGGATCCAGCTACCGGTGAACTCGCGTGCGTTCTTATAATCGTTCTGCTGATAGTAAGACTGCGCCACCACGAGGAAGGTGTCGGCGTCGGCATAACCGCTCTTGATCGCACCACGCCCGATCTCGACCGTCTTGGCGTAATTACGCGCGTTAAAGTGCACCTTGGCGAGATCACGGGTACGCTGCGCCACTTTGTCGGCGGCGAACGGCGAGGCGAGGTTGGTTTGCATTGCTGCCGTGGCCGTGGCGACGTCGTTAGAGCTCAGCGCGCAAAACGCCGTTAGCTCGTTGATGATGAAGGAGTCGTAGGCGGTCTTGCCCGCCGTTCCATCCGCCGCTCGCAGGTTCGACAGACACTCGCCCCACTTCTTCGCTTTGCTGGCATTCTGCGCCGCCTGCAATGTCTTGGCCACCGCCGGGCTCACCTTTTCGGCCATCGCGGTGGATGAAAATTGCAGGGCCGCCACGGCAGCAACCAGCAAAGTAACTACGGCTGACTTCCTCATGTGTTCCCTCGCTTAGGGGTGGCCCACATTGGCCACCACAAAAAATTTCGCCGCAACTTTTGGGGGCGGCGGCGAAATTGTAACCTCTGGCTGTTCAAGTGGGTCGTGCGGACCACACTGCGATCGAGCGACGGCTCGTCAATCCGCAAACTCCGACACGTTCACGAAACCGATTTTCTTCATACGATTTCGTTGTGCCGCTGCGAGCACCTTACCAACTGCGTCGTACTTGGCGCGCTTGTCGGGTCTCAGGTGCAACTCGGACTGCGGGTCCTTCTGCCCCTCGATGCGGAAGTACTTCTCCAGGACCTCGAGACTCTGCACGGGCGTGCCGTTCCAAACCACCGTGCCGTCGAAATCGATCTCGATGTCGATGACCTCAGGCGGGACCGGCGGCGGCGGCGCGTTGGTCGGCCGCGGCATGTCGAGTTTGACGGCATGGGTCATCACCGGAATGGTGATGATGAACATGATTAGCAACACCAACA
>SXGR01245327.1_pt1 | contig 26489 bp, 17 predicted proteins | sample 3174711 | NCBI WGS metagenome assembly SXGR01 (sample SAMN11356860, study PRJNA531348) | freshwater metagenome | isolation source: freshwater sample F1-60 | place: China: Fuxian Lake, Yuxi | collected 2017-12-25
CGGACGAGCCGGCGCCGGTCTGAGCCGGTCGGCGAGGTACATCTCCGCGATCTGCCGCGCGAGCGCAGCAGGGTTCATGGTCGCGGTGTTGGCGAGGATCGCGACGCCGAAAGCTTCATCTGGAAAGCGCTCCAGGACACTGTGATATCCGGCCTAGCTTCCGGAGTGAGTCACGACGCGCCGGCCGCGGAACTCGCCGACGCTCTGCCCGAACGCATAGGCGATCTGAACAGCTCCTGGCCCGGGCTTGCCGCACGCGGTCATGGTGGTTAGTGCAGTGAGGAAAATGTCTAGGCGGAGTACGTTTATGCGAGGCGCCAAATTATAGCCTCCGACGATCGAGGCCGCCCGACCACACAGGCGCACCGTGGACGGAGATCACAGGCTTCCGCTCAGGCTCTTGTGCCCGGTTTTGGAAACACCTGCGTGCGCGCGGCCCACTCGGTCCATTGCGCGGCCAGACGTTCTGCCATCTCCGGCCTCGTAGCGGCCAGGTCTGATAGTTCAGTCCGATCGGCTTTGACGTCATAAAGCTCCCACGGGCTCTTGGCTCCGTTGGCCACCAGCTTGTAGTCACCCGCCAGGATGGCGCGATGCCCCTCGTGCTCGAAACAGATGGAATCGCGCGCGATCGTGGTGTTCTCGAAAGCGGGAACCAGGCTCCGACCCTCGAGCGGCGTCACGCTTTCGCCCTCGCGGGTCCGAGGATAGGCCGCACCAGTCACGTCCAGGCACGTGGCCATCACATCTGCCAGATGACCAGGTTGGCGGCGGAGTGCACCTCTGGACTTGATGCGTGCAGGCCAATGCGCGATGAGAGGCGTGTTGATGCCGCCGGCGTGCGTCGACACCTTGAACAGCCGATACGGCGTATTCGATACGTTGGCCCAGGGGTAGCCGTAACTCTGATACGTGTAATCAGGACCGGGCATCACAGCGGGGTCGTTGGTGAACTGGACCGTGCGGCCGGCACGAGTCCTGGGCCGCGCGACCCGCTCCCGCCCACGCACGAGGTAGTTTTCCCAGGATGGCGTCAGCTCCTCGTGACACCCGCCGTTGTCTGACAGGAAGAGAATCAGCGTGTCATCGAGGACTCCCTGCGCCTCCAGCTCGGCGGTGAGCCGGCCAATCCCGTGGTCCATCTGCGTCACCTGCGCCGCGTACACTTCCATGCGCCGGCGTTGCCAGGCCTTGTCCGCTGCTTCGGCCCAGGCGGCCACCGTCCGATGCCTCGGGCTGAGCGCCCAGCGCGGATCCACAATGCCGAGATCGATCATGCGGCGATAGCGACGCTCGCGCAGCACGTCCCAGCCTGCGTCGAACCGGCCGCGCTGCTTCGCCACCTCCTCGTCTGGAGCGTGCAGAGGCCAGTGCGGCGCTGTGTAGGCCACGTATGAGAAGAATGGCTGGTTCGGGTGCAAGCGTCGATGGTCGCGGATGAACTCAACGGAGCGATCCGTAATCGTGTCGGTCAGGAAGGAGCCGGGCTCGGGTTCGATGGGCTCATTGTCGCGAAGCAGCGTGTCCGGCTCGTAGTAGTTGGCCGCGCCTGTGATGGTGCCGAAATACCGGTCGAAGCCGCGCTGAAGCGGCCAGTTGTGTCGCGCTCCGTCCGGCGGGAGGAAACGCGTCACGTGCCACTTGCCGGCCGCATACGAGCGATAGCCCGCGGGCCTGAGCGCCTCGGCAATCGTGACGCACCGCCGGTTGAGGTCACCGCGGTAGCCGTCGACCCCGCCGTCGTTCATCATGTCGCCGACGCCGGTCTGGTGTGGATACAGCCCTGTCAGCAAGCTGGCGCGGCTGGGGCAGCAGCGAGCCGCGTTGTGGAAGTGGGTGAACCGCAGTCCGCGGCCAGCAAGGCGGTCGAGGTGAGGCGTGTCGATCTCGCCACCAAAACACCCGAGGTCGGAATAGCCCATGTCGTCGGCCAGGACTAGGACGATGTTTGGGCGTCGCACGGACTGGCCGAGTAGGCTGCGGTCGAGTTCGCCGAGGGCGGCTGCGCCGGCAAGACCCGCTGACCCCAGACCCAGTTGCCTGATGAAATCCCGACGACCCGATGTGTTCTGCTCACTCATGTCTTCAGCTCGGCTCGTCTGCCTTGTTCTTTCTCAGCGCGAACAGGTCCGACTCGACGTGTGCCGACTTCATGATTGCGGCAATCTGTGCCACGATCGACGGGTTGGCTGCCGCGACGTCCGTGGTCTCGCCAATGTCGCTGGCGAGATTGTAGAGTTCCATCGACTCCTTCGCGGCTGGCAAGACGCCTTTCCAGTCGCCCATCCGGACCACCACGGAATTGGCAAACTCCCAGTAGAGATACTCGTGCACCTTCTGGCCCGTCCGGCCGAGCAGCCTCGGCAGAATCGAGACGCCGTCAATTCCCGTTGGTGAGGGCGTGCCGGCCAGGTCGGCAAACGTCGGTAGCAGATCCCAGAAGGCCGTCGGCAGCCGCGACACGGTGTCCGGCTTGATCTTGCCGGGCCAACGAGCCACGAGTGGCACGCGGATGCCGCCCTCCCACACCTGGGCCTTGCGGCCCCGCAAGACGCCGTGGCTCTCGAAGAACTCAGGATCGCAGCCGCCCACCCAACTCGGGCCGTTGTCGCCCGTGAAAAACACAATCGTATCGTCGTCAAGGCCCAACTGCTTGACGAGCGCCATGATGCGGCCCACGTCGCGATCCATTCGCGTGATCATCCCGGCGTACGCCGACCGCGGCGTGGGATGGGGCAGGTAGCTACCCCCATTGCCGATGCCGCCTTTGTACGGCGTCTCGGGAAACTGTCCTTCGTATTCCTTCACCGAGTCCTCGGGCACCTGGAGCGCCACGTGCGGAATGGTGAACGGCAGATATAGAAAAAACGGCTGCGCCTGATGAGTGCGGATGAACTGCAGCGCCTCGGTCGCCAGCAAGTCATGTGCGTACTCCTGGCCGCTGAAGGCCGCGTAAGACTTCGGATCGTCGGGGTCGGCGCCCGCAGGCAGCGCTTGATGCGGATGGAAGTAGGTGTTCTTGAGTGTCACCTTCTGGTCGTTGCGCCAGAGGTGCGGCGGATAGTGGTTGTGCGCGATGCGCTGGCAGAGGTAGCCGAAGAAATGATCGAAGCCCTGCTTGTTCGGCGCGCCCGTGGTGCCTGGGCCGCCGAGGCCCCACTTGCCGATTGCCGCGGTGCGATACCCGGCGTCCCGCAATACCGTGCCGGCCGTGACGGTTCCGGGCAGGATGGGCCGCTGGCCTTCAAGGGACAGGTCGCGCCAGATGTCCCCGCCGGTGATGTTGTATTCGTCGTTGTTGCGAATGTAGGCGTGACCGGTGTGATAACCCGTCAGCAGGACACAGCGCGACGGCGCACACACAGGGCTACCCGAGTACGCGTCGGTGAACTTCATTCCTTCGGCCGCAATCCGATCGATATGTGGAGTTCGAATCTTTTTTTGGCCGTAGCACCCGAGTTCGCCCCACCCGAGGTCGTCGGCGATGATGAAAATGATGTTTGGCCGGCGGCCTTGCGCCAGTGCGCTGGCACCAGGCAGCTCGCCAATCGCAGTTGCTGTGGCAGCCGCGCCTGCTGCCTTCACAAACTCGCGTCGGTTGATCATGCGAGCATCCTAGCCCAAGACGGCCCACGCATGTGCGCATCGTGGCGCGTACTCGTATACTCGGCCGCATGGCAGAGTCCACACCCCGGCGCGACTTCCTGAAATACCTGGGTCTGGCCGGCGCGGGACTGGCCCTGCCGGGGCTGCACCGCCCACTCGAGGCTCAGTCCACACCACGGCGCCCGAATGTTGTCATGATCTTCATGGATGATATGGGTTACGCCGACCCCGCCATTTACGGTGGCGCACCGGGTACGACGCCCAACATCGACCGGCTGGCTCGCGAGGGCATGCGGTTTACCAATTTTTACGCCGCGCAGGCGGTGTGCAGCGCTTCGCGCGCGGCCCTTCTGACCGGCTGCTATTCGAATCGCGTTGGTGTCCTTGGCGCACTCGGACCAAACGCCACAACGGGTCTGGACCCAGACGAGGACACGATCGCCGATATGCTCAAGCGCCGAGGCTACGCTTGCGGCATCTTCGGCAAGTGGCACCTGGGTGACCACCAGCCGTTTCTGCCCCTGCAGCAGGGCTTCGACGAATATTTCGGCCTGCCGTACTCGAATGACATGTGGCCGGTTGATCACGACGGCACGCCCGTCACGCCGGGCCAGAAGCGCGATCCGGGTGACACGCGGATTCACCGCGGGTACTGGCCGCCGCTGCAGCTGATGGAGGGCAACGAGAAGGGCCGGGAAATCAAGGACTTCGCCGATCAGGATTCACTCACGACGCTGTACACGCAACGCGCGGTCCGCTTCATCAACGCCCACAAGGACGAACCGTTCTTTCTTTATCTGCCGCACAGTATGGTGCACGTGCCGCTTGGCGTATCACGAAGGTTCCGTGGCAAGAGCGGACGCGGACTCTTTGCCGACGTGATGATGGAGGCCGACTGGTCGGTCGGCCAGGTGCTCGATACGTTGCGCGCGCGCGGCCTCGAAAACGACACGGTCGTCATCTTCACGTCGGACAATGGGCCCTGGCTCAACTTCGGGAACCATGCCGGAAGCGCCGGCCCACTCCGAGAAGGAAAAGGGACGATGTGGGAAGGTGGGTGCCGCGTGCCGGCCATTGTGCGATGGCCGGGCCAGATCCCTGCCGGCACGGTGTGCCATCGCCTTGCCGGGACGATCGACCTCCTGCCGACACTTGCGGAGATCTGCGGCGCGCCGCTGCCGGCCCGGCGCATCGATGGCGTCAACATCCTGCCGCTCTTACGGGGCCTACCCGATGCCAATCCCCGCGACGTGTTTTGGATGTATTACGGACAGACGCTCACTGGAGTCCGGCAGGGGCCCTGGAAGCTCCAGTTGCCCCATGATTCGCGCACCTATGAAGGCCATACACCCGGGTGGGACGCCCTCCCCGGCACGACCGGGACGTTGAAGGTCGAGCTGGGCCTCTACAACCTGGAGACTGACATTGGCGAAACGATCAATCTTGTGAGTAAGCATCCTGAGATCGTCGAGCGGCTGCAGCTCATCGTCGCCGAAGCCAGAGCCGACCTGGGCGACACCGGCAAGCCCGGCCCTGGAGTGCGCCAGCCGAGACGGATTCCGGCGTCAGGCTGAATCGACATGGCATACTCGGCCGGTGCCGCCGTTTCACATGATGACCAAGCCGTCTGGGCCGCTGTGCAACCTAGACTGCACGTACTGCTTCTATCTGGAGAAAGAGCGGCTATATCCAGGCACGACTGACTGGGGCATGAAAGATGATGTGCTCGAGTCATTCATCCGCCAGCACATCGAGGCCCACGCCGATCTGCCCGTAGTCTCGTTCGCATGGCAGGGCGGCGAGCCCACGCTGCGAGGCGTGGAATTCTTCGAGCGTGTGGTTGCGCTGCAACAGCAGTACGCAGAAGGCCGCACCATCGAAAACGCGATTCAGACCAATGGCATTCTGATCGACGAACAGTGGTGCGCGTTCCTCAGGGAACACAGATTCTTGGTCGGCTTGTCGATTGACGGGCCTGAAGACCTGCACGATCGGTATCGGGTGGATCGCGGAGGCAAGCCTACCTTCCGCGCCGTCATGCGGGCTCTCGACCTGCTCAAGCAGCACCAGGTGGCCTTCAATACCCTGACGGTCGTCAGTGCCGGGAATGTGAACCGGCCCCTCGATGTGTATCGCTTTCTGCGCGACACCGGCAGCGGCTTTATTCAGTTCATTCCTGTGGTGGAACGCGCCGCCGAAGTGCTGACGCCCGACGCGCTTGCACTGCTCGATCCCGATGACGCCACCCGCGCGTACGTGACGCCGTGGTCAGTGGACCCGGGGTTGTATGGCGCGTTCCTCGTGGCGATCTTTGAAGAGTGGATTCGTCGCGATGTGGGCAAGGTGTTTGTCCAGCAGTTCGATGTCTCACTCGAATCGTGGAGCGGCATGGAGGCTTCCCTCTGTGTCTTTCGCGAGACCTGCGGCAGCGCGCTGGCGCTGGAGCACAACGGTGACGTGTATTCCTGCGACCACTTCGTTTATCCGCAATACCGGCTTGGCAACTTAATGAACGAAACCCTTGGCGCAATGGTGGATTCGCCCGCTCAGAAGGTATTCGGTGATGCCAAGCGCGACCGCCTGCCCGTGGAATGCCAGCAATGCGAGGTCAAGTTCGCCTGTCATGGCGAATGCCCGAAGCATCGGTTCGTCCAGTCGAAGGACGGCAGCCGCGATTTGAACTACCTTTGCGCCGCCTACAAGCGGTTCTTCAAGCACATCGATGAACCGATGACGTTCATGGCCAACGAGCTGGCGCATCGGCGTCCACCCGCGAACGTCATGGGATGGGCTGCGGATCGCGAGAGAACGCGCGCACTGAAGGCCGCGGGGCGAAACGACCCGTGCCCCTGCGGCAGCGGCAGGAAAGTGAAGCAGTGCTGTGGTCGCGCGGATGTGCCGGCCTAACGCGCCCCTAAACGCCGCCCGTGTTCGGCGATCATCGGACCGTCGCGAACGGTCACCGTGCCCTCCAAGGTCTGACCGTTGATTTTGAGGGTGACCCGGGAGGTGCCGGATTGGGCCGCCGTGCTGCCGATGGGGGAGCCGATGCTCAGTGCGTAGGCCGTCTGCGCATCAATCGCATCCACATCGCGGATGTCGAGGGTCTCCGCGCCGGCCGGGGAGACGTTGGCCCAGGTCGTGCCCCCGTCGGATGTGCGCAATACAGTGCCGCGCGACTCACTCACCCACGCCGTCTGGCCGTCCACCGCGCTCACTCCGCGAAACGTCACCGTGACACCGCTGGTCTGAGCTGTCCATGTTTGTGCCGCGAACGCCCCCACCATGCCCACGACGTACACGATTGTCAGGGCACCCCAATGCCTCATTGCCCGCTTCATCCATTGTCCCATTGCGCACTCCCCGTCACCGTCCGATATGCTTCTTCAGGAAGGCATCCATGCGGTCATAGATCTTGATCCAGCGACTATGCACCAGTGAGGCGTGCACATCATCAGGAAACACCATCAACTCGTACTCGATGTTCCGGGCGCGCAGCATCTGGACTAATCCCGTGGTCTGGGTGAAGGCCACGTTGCGGTCGTCATCGCCGTGCTGGAGCAACACGGGTGACTTCCACCCATCGATCGCGCCGATCACGGACGACTTCAACGACACCGATTCGGGATCGAGTGAACTGCCCCACAAGTGCACGCCAGCGAGGTCGATGCCGGCCGCGAACAGATCGGAATTGCGCGCAAGCGCCTGCGCCGTCAGCACACCGCCATACGAGAGGCCCCAAATGGCCACACGTTTGGGGTCGACATCTTCGCGCGAGTGGAGATACTTGCCGGCTGCGAGCACATCGAGATATTCCGCATTACCCGATCCCCCCGAATTGGGTGCGTTGCGGAAGGACCGGCCGTAGCCGACGCCGAGCCGAAAGTTCACCGACAGCACGATGTAGCCCTTGTCGGCGAGCCACTGATTGATGCCGTAGAACATGTGGTAGACGTGGCCATAGTGATACCCGAGCAACATCTGTCGTTGCGGGCCACCATGGACGAAGACCATCGCCGGGCGCTTGTCCCCTGGTTTGATGTCCTTCGGCACAAAGAGCTGATTGTTGAACTTTACGCCGTCTTCCGCTTCCAGCGTGACGTTGGTCGGCTCGACATGGGCGGCCAACGGATATCGCGCCGGTAACGTGGGATACACGACGGTCGCCCTACCCCCTGAGGCGGGTATTACGCCCACCGATTGCGGTACACGGCTGTCGGCGTATAACATCGCGACTTTACCGGACGGCAACGGCACGGGTTGGGTCTCGATGGCGGGCGTTTCAGTCACCTGCCGGGGCGTGCCGCCGGCGGTCGCGACTGAGAAGATATCGCGGCGATCGATGTCTCCATGATTGGTCGTGTAGAACAACGTCCTGCCATCCGGCGACACGTTGATCGAACTCGCATCCTCGATAATCCCGTTGGTCGTCGTCAACATCACCGGCTCCCTGGTGGACCCGTTGAGGGCCACTGAGAAGTAGCGGTCGTATTCGTCGTTGGGCATCTGAGTCGTGAAGATCACGTGCTCGCCGGCCCACTGAATCGTGTTGATGATGCGGAAGGTGGTGCCTGCGGGATCATGGCGCCAGAACTCGCGCGCCTCGCCCGTTCGCGGGTCCGCCACCCAGAACGCCAACGTACCACCGCCGCGGAACTCCGCGCGGAACAGGCCGGGAATCTGCATGCCTGTTGCTCCGCCCAGACTCCCCGCGCCACCCTGTCGTCCCGTGCCGGGTCCGGCTGGATTCCCGATGCCTGCCGCACCCTGCTGCTGCTGCTGGCCAAACGGCAGCCCCGGACGACGGATGAACGCGAGACGGCTGCCGTCAGTGGACCAGGTGGGGCTGGAGTCGCGGTCAACATCGGGTGCCACCCAGGTGATCTTGCGGGATGCGAGTTCGTACACTCCGATGAACGCGTGGTCGGTGCGGTTGCTGACAAACGCGAACCGCGTACTGTCGGGTGACCATCGCGGGTTGCTGTTCTCGCCGAAGACGGTGATGTACGGCGCGTCCGCGCGACCTCTAGCCGTGGTCGCCGCCGTGGCGGGCGTCGGCGCCACAGCGGCGCGGTAGATCTGGCCCGCCTTCACATACAGTGCATGTTTGCCATCGGGCGAGAGCACGGGGGCTCCGCCCTCGATTACAGCGAGGCGGAACGCAGGGCCACCTGCGGTCCGCACTGCCCAGATCGCCCGCTCCATCCCGGCCGTGTTCGACAGGGGATTGGCGACCCATCCCTGCCGATTGCGCTCGTGGCCCCGCACAAAGACAGCCACACTGCCATCGGCCGACAGGCTGAGATCGGTCAGGTCGACCCCGTCGTCGTCCATGAACGACGTCAGACGGACCGGTTTGAAGTCCGGCCCCACAGCCGTGAAGACGTTGCGTTTGCCCTCGTCGTAGCTGATCCAGGCGAGCCTGTCGTTGCTTTTCGCGGATACCAGGCCAAAGGGAAATGCGGGACTGACGAAGTCCGCAGCGGCACGTCGTGTCTGCGCCGATGCTGTGGAACAGAGCGCGAGCGCAGCCACCAGCAGCGTGGCAAGAAGATACGTGCGTCGAAATGTCATGGAATGTCCTCCGGACGGGAGACTAACACGGCCGAAGATTAGAATCGTCTCCGCATGAATGGCCACGATGGCGGCGACACGCGACGAGGCGACCGATGGTGGGCGGTGGGCCTCGTGTATGCCGTCATCACCGTCGGGATGGCCTACCCGCTCTCCGTGCAGCTGCACAGCCATCTGCTCAACTACGACTCCGACGCCAAACTGATCCAGTGGATTCTCGGCTGGGACATTTACGCCATCTCCTCGTCGACCGTCCGTATTACGTGGGTCTTTTGCCTAACGTAACGGGCTTTATCAGCCGCTGCGGCAGATCACTTGGCAGCGGCGACCGTATCGGATACGTGGTTCAAGTCCAACCGGGTCGATCAACTGGCGCCCGGGTGGTGTTGCGACCGTCGATGTGAGGCCGGCTTTGGCGGGGCCTCTTCGTGTTGCATGGGGCCGGTGAGTACGTCAAGCACGCCCGCGCCGCAAGCGCTCCTCGTCAGCGCCGCTTGTGAACTCCAACGCCGATGATCCCGCCTTTATCCTCAACATCTGGCGTTGTCTCCATCTCGACCACTGCGCGGACGTGATAGTGCAAAGCGCCTAGCGGCGGGAAGAAAGGTCCGTAAGTATCAATTCGGGTGCGGGCCTGTGGGAACAAGCGCCGTAAGACGGCGTCCAGAATCGCCGGCGTAAAGACGTTCACGTGGTCAGACGCCAGCATGTGCCAGGGCACGACCAGGGAGTCATGCAGCAGCGGCACTACTTTTATATTAGGGACGCTGATGATCACCTGATTTGCTGTCTTGGCGGCTTTGAGCAACACGCTCACGTAGTCGTCGATGTGCTCGATGCCCTGGGCCTCTCGCCCGGCCTTGTTCAGCTCGGCAACGTAGGGGCCCGGGTTGGCGATGAGGTAGAGGTTTTCGTCGAAGCTGGTCACAGTGGCCGGTTGACGATCGGTCAGTGGGCGCGGTTATACACCCCGGAGGATGCGCCCTGCGAGATTGAAGGCGTCCATCTGGTAGCCTCAGCGCGTAGCTAGGCCTCGTCTTTCTCGCTGACGAGCCTGCGCTTCTGTCTTCGAGCGTAGACGACCCACCACGCGACGAACACCACGCTCGTCACTATGCGCCAGCAGTCGTGCACGGTGGTGCACTTTTGTAGCAGACTTCACCGAATGTTCGGGAAAGACCCACGCAATCTGGACTATCGACGATAACTCTCACAAACGTGCGAATTGCGCATGGAAGGAGTATCCTGCCCGAGTTATATGACTCCCTGGGGCAGGTCGGGTATCCTCGCGTGTGCGACTGTCCTGGTCGCCAGTGCGGTGCTGCTGCGCGCCCAATCGGCTCCCGTGCCGCCCCTCCAGAACATCGACTTTGTTCGCGACATTCAGCCCGTCTTCAAACTGCACTGCTTCGAGTGCCATGGTCCGTCGAGCTCACAGGGTCGCTTACGCCTGCACTCGCCCGGTCTGATCCTGAAGGGCGGGGTGTCCGGGCCGGCAATTACCCCTGGCAAGAGCGACGAGAGCCTGCTCATTCGCCGGGTGCTGGGACAGGACGGCCACGACCGGATGCCCCAGGACGCCGAACCGCTTCCCGCAGCGACGATCGCGCTCCTGCGAGCGTGGATTGATCGGGGCGCGCCGATGCCGGTCGACTCGACGGCCACCGCGAACTCAGCCGATCCTCTCAAGGAGCATTGGGCGTATGAGAGGCCCACGCGGCCGGAGCTGCCCGCCGTGCGGACGACCGGCTGGGTGCGCAACGCCATTGACCGCTTCGTTCTGGCGCGACTCGAGCAGGAACAGCTGTCCCCCGCGCCGGAGGCGGCTCGATCCACACTGCTCCGCCGCGTGACGCTCGATCTCACCGGTCTGCCGCCGACGCCGGAGGAGCTCGATAGGTTTGTGGCCGACACCTCGAGCAATGCGTACGAGAGGGCGGTGGACCGCCTGCTGGCGTCGCCGCGCTACGGTGAGCGGTGGGCGCGCCCGTGGCTCGATCTGGCTCGCTACGCCGACACCAACGGGCACGAGAAAGACAACCGCCGTGAGATCTGGAAGTATCGCGACTGGGTCATCGACGCGCTGAACCGCGACCTGCCGTTCGATCAGTTCACGATCGACCAGATTGCCGGCGACATGCTGCCAAACGCCACGGTCGATCAGAAGATCGCCAGCGGCTTCCATCGCAACGCGATGACGAACGAGGAGGGTGGCGTCGACCCGGACGAGTCCATGTACGAGGTACTTGTCGATCGCACAAACACGACGGCCACCGTCTGGCTGGGGACAACCGTGGCGTGCGCGCAGTGCCACAACCACAAGTACGACCCGTTCACCCAGAAGGACTATTTCCGGCTGCTCGCCTTCTTCGCCAATGCGGAGTACGAGAGCCGCACCTTTGCCGGCGACGGGACGCGGTATTCCGAAGCGAGGCTCGACCTGGGCACGTCCGAGGACGAGAAGACGCGCCAGCGGCTGCAGGCCGACGTCACGCGGCTCGATCAGGACCTCAGGACTGTGACGCCGGCTGTGCGCGACGCGCAGGAGCATTGGGAGGCTTCGACGCGCGCCGCGCGTGACATCTGGAGACCGGTGGCCCCTCGGGACGTCCGCGCCACGAACGGCGTCGTATTGAAGCCGCTCGAGGACGGCTCCGTGATGGCGTCGGGCGCCAATCCGGCCCTGACGTCGTATGTCGTCACGGCGGACACGACGCTCCAGCGCATCACCGGCCTGCGTCTCGAGGCGCTGCCAGATCCCTCGCTTCCACGGGGAGGCCCCGGGCGCGACGCGTACGGGCACTTCCGCGTGACCGGGATCCGCGTCGAAACAGGGCCGACGAAGGGCTCGGCTGTACCGACCTCAATGCGGCCCGTCCAGTTCACGACGATCAAAGTGGACGATTCCGCCTACACATTCGAGCCCGTGGATCTGCTTGGCCGCGATGCCGGGCCGCCCCCGAGCGCCGCCGAGGGGCGCGAGTATCGAAAAGCGGGATCGTGGGCGATCAACGCCATGCGCGAGACCGATCGCGCGGCGCGCCAGGCCGTGCTGGTCGCGCAGGCCCCGTTCGGGTTTCCGGAGGGCACGCGCATCACGCTTCGGATCGATCACCTCGACGGCACCATCGGCCAGGGACTGGGCCGCTTCCGCCTGTCGGTGACGACGGCGGAGAATCCGCTGGCGGGCGCCGACCTCCCGGCGCGGCTCCGGCCCGTCCTGGATTTGCCGGTCGTGCAGCGCAGCCGCGAGCAGGCCGATGACATGGCCACGTTCTTCCGCGCGACCACGCCGCTGCTCACCTCAGCGCGCGACGCGCTGGCCGCCGCGCGAAAGGCGGTGGCTGACCTCAAGATTCCATCGACGCTCGTCATGAAGGAAAGGGCGTCGTTCGAGCGGCCGTCATACGAGCTCCGGGTGCGCGGGAGCTTCACCGCCAAAGGCGAGCGCATGTACGCCGGCACGCCGGCGGCCCTGCACTCGATGCGCAACGACCAGCCTGTCAACCGGCTCGGGCTGGCGCGCTGGCTCGTGGACGATGCCAACCCGCTCGTCGGCAGGGTCGCGGTGAACCGTCTTTGGGAGCAGTTGTTCGGTCGTGGTCTGGTGGAGACGAGCGAGGACTTCGGGTCGCAGGGGTCACCCCCCACGCATCGGGACCTGCTCGACTGGCTGGCCACCGAGTTCGTCGCACAGGCGTGGAGCCAGAAGGCCCTCCTCCAACTCATCGTCACGTCATCCACGTACAGGCAGTCGTCAGTCGTGACGCCGGGGCTCGCGGAACGCGATCCGTACAATCGCCTGCTCGCGCGCGGCGCACGGTTCCGTATGGAAGCCGAGATGGTGCGCGATGTGGCGCTTGCGGCGAGCGGCCTGCTGAGCCCGAAGATGCACGGCCCGGGCGTGTTTCCGGTGCAGCCGCCAGGCACCTGGAACCAGCCGTACAGTGGCGACAGGTGGACGACGAGCGAGGGCGACGACCGCTATCGGCGGAGCCTCTACTCGTTCTGGCGGCGCACGTCGCCGTACCCCAGTTTCATGACCTTCGACGCTACGAGCCGCGAGTTCTGCACTGTGCGGCGCGTCCGCACGAATACGCCGCTTCAGGCGCTGACGCTCCTCAATGATCCGGCATCGTTCGAAGCGGCGCGCGCGCTCGCTGGACGCATGGCCTCAGCGGGCACTGACGAGCGGGCGCGGACCACGTTCGGCATCAAGCTCGTCCTCTCGCGCGAAGCGAAGCCGGTGGAGGTCGATCGGCTTGTCGCCCTTTATCGAACGACGCGCGATCATTACCTGGCGCAACCCGGGGCCGCCTTGAAGGTGTTGGGCCTGGTCACTGCGCGGGGTGACACCGCAGACCTGGCGGCGTGGACCATCGTCGCCAACGTATTGTTAAATCTCGATGAAGCCCTGACCAGGGACTGACGGAAAGCCAGGGACGACCGATGACCAGGGACCCCCGACATGCGATGCCACTGCGGCACATCACGCGTCGCCACTTCTTCGAACAGGCGGCGTTCGGGATCGGCGGTGTCGCGCTTGCGTCGCTGATGGACCAGGGCATGCTGGCGTCGCAAGTTACGGCGACCACGCCCGGGTCGGTATCCGCACTGCAGTTCGCGCCCAGGGCCAAACGTGTCATCTACCTCTTCATGGCGGGTGCACCGTCGCAGATCGATCTGTTCGATCCCAAGCCGGCGCTGACGAAGCACGACGGGCAGGACATTCCCGAGGAGTTCATCAAGGGCGAGCGCTTCGCCTTCATCAAAGGTCGTCCGAAGCTGCTGGCGTCCCCCTTCCAGTTCCGAAGATATGGACAATCGGGCGCGGAGATCTCGGAGCTGTTCCCCAACCTCGCGAAAGTGGCAGACGACATCACGATCGTCCGCTCGATGCAGACGTCCCAGTTCAATCACGCGCCCGCCCAGATCTTCATGAACACCGGGCACCAGGTGATCGGCCGGCCGAGCCTCGGTTCGTGGCTCAGCTACGGCCTAGGCACCGAGAGCAAGGATCTGCCCGCATTTGTTGTGCTTCTGTCAGGCGAAAATAATCCCGACGGGGGCAAGTCCTGTTGGGGCTCCGGGTTTCTTCCCACCACGCATCAGGGCGTCGAGTTCCGGTCGGGCGCCGACCCGGTGCTGTTCGTCTCGAATCCTGACGGCATCGACTCAGGCGGACGTCGTCGCACCATTACGGCGATCAACGATCTCAACCGCCTCCGGCAGCTCGAAGTGGCCGATCCCGAGATCCAGACGCGGATCGCCGCCTATGAGCTGGCCTACCGGATGCAGACCAGCGTGCCGGATCTGATGGACCTGTCGAACGAACCGGCCGAGATACGCGAGCTGTACGGCACCGAACCCGGGAAGGCATCGTTTGCGAACAACTGCCTGCTCGCGCGGCGGCTCGTGGAGCGCGGCGTCTGCTTCGTGCAGCTCTATCACCGCGGTTGGGATACCCATGGCAACTCGTTCGGCGAGGATATCGTCGAAAAGCTACCGCACCTCTGTCGTCAGACTGATCGGGCGATCTATGGTCTGCTCACCGATCTAAAACGCCGGGGGCTGCTCGAGGACACACTCGTCGTGTGGGGCGGCGAGTTCGGGCGCACGCCGATGAACGAAGCGCGCAACGGTTCGACGTTTCTCGGTCGCGACCATCATCCGCGCGCGTTCACGGTGTGGCTCGCCGGCGGCGGCGTCGCACCCGGCCTCACGATCGGCCGCACCGATGAACTCGGCTACAACGTCGTCGAAGATCCCGTCGACGTACACGATCTGCACGCGACGATGCTGCGCCTGCTGGGGATCGATCACGAGAAGCTGACGTACAAGTTCCAGGGTCGCGATTTCCGGCTGACCGACGTGCACGGCAAGGTCGTGACCAAGTTGATCGCCTGACAAAAAAGCCGGCCAGTCCGTCAGTTGTTCTAGTTCAGCATGGCCACGAGGCGGCGTACGGCCTCGCGGATGAACGCCGGGTCTTCGGCATTGGCGTCCACCTCGACGAGCTCGATACCAGGCGGCAGCCCGGCCCGGATCGCCTCGAAGAACGCGGAGTCGCTGTCGGCATCGTGGAGCGGGCCTCCGGCCACGGAGTAACGCCCGACACCAGCCAGCGGCAGCATCATGACGGCGTTGCCCCTCGTGTGCTGAAGGCGCCGGCAGATGTCCTCCGCAACGCGAATGATTTCCTCGCGATTCAAGCGCGGCACAAAAATCACGGGGCTGTGAAAGACGTGTTGGTGATCTTTGTACTTGTCAGGGACCACGTTGGCGGACACGAACAGACCCAGGTGTTCCGCGCCGCCGGGACAAAGCACCTGCGGCAATCCCAGCGAGCCGGCGACTGTCAGCCGCTCCGGCCCGCCCGCCCGCAACCCGTCAAACACATCGTCGGCAATCTCGCCAAGGGCGTAGTCGAAGACCGCTCCGACGACGCCTTCCTTCATGAGTTGCTCCATCGCGCGGCCGCCGGCACCCGCAGCATGAAACACCACGACGTCGTACCCAGCGTTGCGGAGCAGCGAAACCGCCAGCGTGGCGCCCTCCGTCAGAACACCGAGATTGGTGACAGCGATGAGAGGCTTCCCAGCGGTCACGGGATCGACTGGCGCTTCAGAGCGGGCCATCCCGTAGGCCGCGGCCGCCGCGTTCGTCAGGATGTGGGCGGTGAAGCGGTTGACACCCATCAGGTCGCTGACCGAGAACAACATCGCGATGTCCTTGATCCCGACAAACGACGAGGTGTCGCCAGACGCCACTGTTGAGACCATTAGCTTCGGGAACCCGTACGGAAGCGCTTGCATCACGCTGGTGCACGACGAGGTGCCTTGGGTGCCACCCAGACCAAGCACCGCGTGCGCGGCACCGTCCCGGATCCACTCACGCAGAATCTTTATCGCGCCGGCAACCATCACGGGTGCCGCAGCCTGGCGGGTCGGCGCCTCCTGAAGTATCGACAACGGTGTGCCGCCGGCCGCGGCCACCTGGGCCCGGCTCACGTCCGCCGGAATCGGCGATGACCCGATAACACCCAGGTCGATGAGCAGGGCGGTTCCGCCCAGCGCCACAATCCGATCGCGAAGGAAGGCCGCCTCTTCGGCTTTGGTATCGAGCGTCGCAAGGATGACGACGGTGCGGCTCATCGGATGGACTCCGGAGCGTCTTTGAACGTGAGGCTCGAGAACTGGCGGGCGGCCGCCGACACCGCCCGCTCGATGGGCAGGCGTTCAGTGGATGAGCCCGTCCAAAATCCGTGGCCGGAGGTGTGGTCGAGCATGTACTGAACGTCTTCCGGTGTTTCCATGGCGGCCCCGTGCCCGACAAGAATGGTCGCGGGCGCAATCTGTCGAACGGCGGCAAAGACCGTCTCCGTGCGGCGGGCCGTGTCGGCAATGGTCTCGCCCGAGTCAAATCCCACGAGCCCGCCCCGCGTGGTGCCGGCATGGAAGCAGAAGATGTCCGGTCGGGCTTTTTCCACGATCTCCAGGCTGTCGTCCAGGTCGAACGCCAGCGCGACAGTGACCATGTCCATTTGAGCCGCCAGCGCAAGCATCTCGATCTCATGGGCGAACGTGATGCCGCTCCTGACCAGCACACGGTAGAGCGTGCTGTCCTTGTCCACGTAGCCGAGCGACGGTCCGATATTCGACACCGACACGACACCCATGTCCTTGAGACGCTGGAGCACGGTCCGCATGTCGCGGAGCGGGTCGTTGGCGTTGATGCAGGCGCACACGAACGCATCTCCCGACAGGGCCGGCAGGATGTCTTGTTCAGTGTAGTCGAGGGTCTGCTGATTCGAGTCGAGGATGGGCCACATCATGGCCATCGTGCCCATGCCGTTGGCCCGCAGACGCGCTCCGGAGAAGGTGTTGATGCAATCGACGCCCGCCTGCTCAAGCAACTTCGCGACTAGGCCGCTTCCAGCGCTGGCAATAAAAATTGGCGTGCGAGCCGCGACTTTCGCTCGTAGCTTGCCCATCACGGCGTCACGGGTTGTACGAGCGACGATCATGCCGGCCTCCGGGTGGTCATGCCGATACTCTATTACGCTCTCGATGCCTTTGTGACCGCGATTGAATTCTGCACGTAGCCCATGGAGGAGTTCTAATCTGGCGGATGGCCGTGGGGCGAAGCGAAGCGCTCGGCACCCTGCCCAGTTGTAGCTGGAGGCCGAGCGTCCGCGCGCGCCGTTCCAGAAACGGCAGATCAAATCCGTGGAGGTTGTGTTGCTCGATGACATCCGGGTCGGCCTCCTGAATTGCCGCCGCAAGCGTGCAGAGCAACACACCTTCCGACCTGTCATCGTCACCAGTGGCCTCAAGGCTGTGCACAGGGCCTTCCGGATCACGCAGGGCGATCAGGAAGACGCGGCTGTGTTTCGGGTCGAGACCGGTGGTTTCGATGTCGAACTGAAGGCGCCGCAAGTCCTCGAATACGAGACCGCCGAAATACGTCCGGTCGCTCGCCACGAGGTACTGCTCCTGAGGGGACAGGTTGAGCAGTGGTGTCTTGTCCAGATCACCCAGGTCACTGATGGCGCAGTCGAACCTGGCGGAGGCTGCAGCCAGAAGGGCACTGGTCAGCGTGCGGCCATCGTCCGCGCTGACGTGGAAGCGAAGTGCGCCATGGCCTTCGAGTTCGTGCCAGCGGACGTTGGCTTCCAGCAGGTGATCGAGGCTGTCCACCAGCACCCAGGGCCGGTAGCGGACCCGCTCACTGTGAAGGGCTCCGCGTACGCGCCGCCACGCACATGCGCGACCGCTGCCGTCGGCCCAAAGCGAGACGATGCCCGGCGTCTGGTCCCTGCTCCAGAGCCACTCGTCGTTCGCCGGGGCGATCGCCATGTTCAGGAAGGAGTCCTTCTCAAGCCCGAGTGGACGCCGTGCCTCAGCCGCCGAACGAGACCGTGAGCGCGGTGTAGCCGTCGGCGTTCGCGCCGGTGGCCGGGAACGTGACGGTGATCGCCCGATCGGCGTCGGCGCCAGGCGCGCGCAGACGGAATACATAACTTCGCCCCGCGATGCCCTCCATCGACACTGAATAACGCCCGTCCTCGGCAAGGCGTTCGCTCAGGATGCGGGGCGCCGAGGACCGTTGTCCGATGAGCGGCCGCATGACGGGCGGCACGATGCTCCAGCCGCCGGCATAGGACACTCCCAACTCGGCCTGGCCGGTGACCACGGCCTTGACGGTGGCATGGACATCGCCTTCGGTTGTCTGCGAAACCGCGCCGGGCCCGACAATGCGGGCGCCAAGTGGCAGTGCGGGCGAGAACACCACTTCGAGTGGCGTCGCGTCGCCGGTGTGCCGCACTGATGCGGTGATGCGGCCGGCCGTGCGCCGAATCGCGAACGACAATTCGCCGGTGCCGACCGGCACATGGTCTACGTCCATGGCGTCCCAGTCGGGAGGCAAGTGCGGCGCGATGGTGACGCGTCTGGCCGGGGCGTCTACGTCGATGCCCAGCAAGCCGCGGATGAGTGGGGTCAGCACCATCGACGTGGCGAAGAACTGCTGCGGCACGGCGGTGTCGAGAGGTTTGTACAACCGGCCGGAAAAGAGTTCAGGATTGCGCCCGAGCGACTGGTCGAAGGCCGTACGCGCGATGCTCTGCAGGGCAAACCATCCTGCCGGCGCGTTGTGGTACTTGTACTCGGCCAGCGCGACAAACCCGGTGACAAACGGCCACACCGCGCCGTTGTTGTAGTGCAGCGGATCGAAGAGCGCGTTGTCGGTACCAAGCGGCCGGGCGCCCCAGTCCGTCATAATCGTGGATGACGCCAACCGGGCGGCCATGTCCGCACCGCGCGCGGGGTCGAGCACGTCGAACGACATGGCGGTCGCTGGCCAGGAGGTGAGGGCAGGGTTGACCGTCCCGTTCTGCAGCAGCGCGAAGGCGTACTGTTTCAGGGTCGGGTTCCAGAGCTTCGACTCCATGGTCGCCAGCGCTCGTGTGCGAATGGCGAGCGCCCGTTCGGACAATGCCGGTTCACCCATCGCCACGGCCATGCGCGCGAAGCGATCGAGCGATGCCACCCACACGCCGCTGAGGTAGACGTCAGAGAGGATGCCGATCTGCAGATCGCCCACCTCAAGGGCTCCGGCGCCGGCTGACGGATTCTCCATGAGTCCGTCGCCATCCACGTCCGTCGCGCGCGACCAGTCGAATGCGCGCGTGAGGTTGGGCCACAGGCTGCGGACGAGGTCGTTGTCACCCGTCTGCCGCCAATACTCGCCGGCCGCCAGGATCCAGTACGGGGTCGTGTCGCCGTGATAGAAGGGATACGGATAGCTGAACCAGTCCACGCGCCCGGCGCCCTGGGAGATCTCGTGGGTGATCTTGCCGTCGGCCCGCTGATACTTCGCGAAAAACTGCAAGACGCCCTCGCGCACCAGCGCGGACTGTCCGACGGCATTCATGGCGAATGAGTTGATGGACGCATCGCCGCCAAAAAACCATCCGAAACCCGGCCGATCGCTGGCGCTCCCAGACAGTCCGTAGCCTGCCACCAGACCGCAGCCCAGGTCGGGGTTGCAGACCATGGATTCGTCCAGGTTCACCTTGGCGTATTCCACGGCGCGGTTAAGCAACGCATCTGGCGAACGCACAGAGAACATTCGCTCCCGCAGGCCATCAGCATGCGCGACGCGCTTCTTCCATTCCTGTTCGGCCGCGCCAGGCGCAATCAGCCGCCGATACAACGCCAATGCGGCATCGCGCGGCATCTGGCCACCGGCAATGACGATCGGAATGTAGGCCGCGTGCAGGTTGACGTTGCGCCCCGAAGGCTCGCCCAACCGGGGTGCGGTATAACGCTCGGTCGCGCCGCCGACACCAAGCACGAGTTGCGGTCGCTCAGCCGCGAGCATATGGGCCGGCACATCGGACGCCTGCGTCACGGCCGGTGAGCCCAGGAACGCGTTGACCTGGCTCTTGCCCTCGGAGAAAAGGAAGGCGCGCGCGTTCTGCTCCCAGACCAGGTACTGGCCACCAAGCCCGGCCGGCCACGCGTAATGAATGTCCGGCGTGAACTTGGCCACGATGTCGAGAGGGCGAATCGCGTCGACCTCGAGCAGCATAATCACCGCCGGCTCATGGAGGGGCACAAAGATGTGCTGCCGCACGGTGAACTGCTCGTGCGTGTATTCGATGGTGATGCCTTCGGGGCGGGTGACGACGGAGGTGGCGACCGAACGGCCGGAAATCGCGGCGGTGTACTTTGGAATGCGGAACGTGAGTTCGAAGTCGTGCAGCCACTTGATCGGCCACGACCAGAATTCGAGCAGTCCGTCTTCGGTGCCCATCGCGATAGCGCGGCGCCCGACGGCCGACATGAACATGCCCGGGCGCGCCGGTCCGCTCAGTGTCAACGGCGAATCGCCCAGCGAAAAAAACGGAATCGTCGTGGCGCCGTTGTCAAACACCGTGGCGGTGATCGCTGCCGGCGCACCGGGCGCGCGTGGCGGCGGATCCTGCGCGGTGACCGGCCGCAACAGCAGGGCCGCGCAGGTCAAGGCCGTGATCAATCCCGTGGAGCGAGCCGTGGTGCGAGAAAAGCCAAGTCCGGTCATGCCGCGATAGTAACCGCGTTAGCCCGCTCATCGCGCTCGACAGGCTCGCCGGAAAACCGGCCCTCCCCGACGCCGGGGTAAACGCCGAGGCCGCTCTGGTAGTATGCCGGGACCATGATCGAGCGTGTTTCCCGGGTTCCTGCTGCTGAACGTCTATTGCCAGCCCTGCTGGCGCTGTTTGTCGGGAGCGGATGCGCCGCTCTGATTTACGAAGTCGTCTGGTTCCAGATGCTTCAGCTGTCACTGGGCTCGTCGGCGGTCTCGTTGGGGGTGCTCCTGGGCACGTTCATGGGCGGCATGTGTCTGGGCAGCTGGCTGTTTCCCAAACATGTAGGCGCACAGAACCATCCGCTGCGGATCTACGCGTACCTCGAACTTGGGATTGGCGTCTGCGGCATTCTGGTGTTGCTGGTGGTGCCGCTGCTGGGTGGTGTCTACACGGCGATTGCCGGCACCGGCCAGTTCAGTGTCTTCATGCGCGGCCTTGTGGCCGCCGTCGTGTTACTGCCACCCACATTGATGATGGGTGCCACCCTGCCGGCAATTGCTCGCTGGGTGGAAACCACGCCGCGCGGCGTGGGCTGGCTCGGCTTCTTTTATGGCGGCAACATCGCCGGCGCCGTCGTCGGCTGCCTCCTGGCCGGTTTCTATTTGCTGCGCGTGTTTGACATGGCCACCGCGACGTTTGTGGCCGTCGCGCTCAATGTCATCGTGGGCCTGCTGGCGCTGGCCATTGCGAACCGGGCCCCGTACGAGGCGCCGGACCCGAACCGGGCCCAGGTTGGTCCCTCGCCAGGCTCGCGCGTGGTGTACTTCACCATCGCGCTGTCGGGCCTGACGGCGCTTGCGGCGCAGGTCATCTGGACGCGTGTCCTGTCGTTGCTGTTCGGCGCCACGGTCTATACCTTCTCCCTGATCCTGGCGGTGTTTCTGGTCGGTCTGGGGATCGGCAGCAGCCTGGGCGCCTCGATGGCGCGCAGCATGAAGAACCCGCGCGCAGCTCTGGGCTGGACACAGATGTTGCTCTGCGTGGCGCTGGCCTACGCGGCCTACATGACCAATGCCTCCATGCCGTTCTGGCCGATCAATCCGCAGATTACATCCGGCCAGCCGTTCATGAATTTCCAGCTCGACCTCATGCGGGCCACGTTCGTCATTTTGCCTGGCGCGATTCTCTGGGGCATGAGCTTCCCACTCGCGCTGGCCTCGGTGGCCAGCAAAGACCAGGATCCCGCGCGATTGGTTGGCGGCGTGTATGCCGCTAATACGGTTGGTGCCATCGTGGGCGCGCTGTTTGCCAGTCTGCTCGCCGTGGCGTGGATCGGATCCCAGCAGACGCAGATGGTGCTCATCGGTATTTCGGCCATTGCCGGGCTCATGATGCTGGCGTCAGCGGCCGACGATGCCGGCAAGGGCCGCACACAGCTGGCTACCATGATCCTCTTGATCCTGGTCACCGGCGGCGCGGGGCTGCTCGCGCGCTCGGTCCCCCCGATGCCCTGGCTGCTCGTGGCCTACGGCCGCTACGCCGCCACGTGGGTGGGACAAAACGAGATCATTTATATGGGTGAGGGCATGACCGCGTCGGTGGCCGTGTCGCGCACGCCCAATGGCGTATTGAACTACCACAACGCCGGCAAAGTGCAGGCGTCCAGTGAGCCGCAGGACATGCGTCTGCAGCGCCTGCTCGGCCACATGACTACGCTCATTCCCGAGAACCCAAAGTCGGTCCTGGTCATCGGATGCGGCGCGGGCGTCACGGCGGGTGCCGTCTCGATCGACCCCGTGCTGTCGGTTGTCACGATTGCCGAAATCGAACCCCTGGTGCCAGAGGTGGTCTCGAAATACTTCTCCGAGCACAACTTTGCCGTGGTGCAGAACCCGAAAGTGCGCGTGCACCTCGACGACGCCCGGCACTTCCTGCTGACGACCAAGGAGAAGTTTGACGCGGTCACGTCTGACCCGCTCGATCCCTGGGTCAAGGGTGCGGCCACGCTTTATACGCGCGAGTTCTTCGACGTGGTCAAGGAGCATCTCAATCCCGGCGGTGTTGTCACATTGTTCGTGCAGCTGTACGAGAGCTCCGATGCGGCGGTCAAGAGCGAGATCGCGACGTTCCTGGAGGCCTTCCCTGGCGGCGTCGTGTTCGCCAACACCATCAACGGCCAGGGATACGACCTGGTCCTGGTCGGCCAGCTCGACCCCAAGCCGATTGATGTCGATCGCGTGCAGGCGCGCCTGAGTGACCCGGCCAACGCGGCGATTGCGAAGTCGCTGTCCGAAATCGGCGTGTTCTCGGCCGTGGACCTGTTCAGCACCTACGCCGGCCGTAGGGATGACATGGGTGGATGGCTCGCGGGCGCTCAGATCAACCGCGACCGGAATCTCCGGCTCCAGTATCTGGCAGGGCTGGGTCTCAACCTCTACGAGGCTGCGTCGATCTACAGGAACATGTCGGCCGAGAGCCGGTATCCGGAAGGCCTGTTTACGGGATCGCCAGAGACGATTGAAGCCCTTCGGGCCGCCATCGCGAGGGCGCACGGCCATTAAGCATCTTGCGCCTTCGTGGTGGCATCTCGGCCGACATCCGTCATGCCTACCCGTCACCGACTGATCGTCGTGGCCTTGGGGCTCGGCCGCGCTTTACGGCATCGGGTGTTCGCGTTGAATCAGGCGCAGGCTGTGTCGAGCGCTACAAGTCCCACGGCGTCTCACTCGTCTTGTGCTGGCCATTAGCCCTCGGGTGCAGGTGGTCAGTGAGGCTGAGGTCGTCGAGTTTCTGCTCTGGCAGTTAAGGGCCACCTCACCGATGGCGGACGCGGCCGGCACGGCGTGGCGCGGCGCTGGCACCCTGCGCGTCGTCTGGCGCGAGCCCGCACTGACAGCCCGGACGAAGTTCCAGTCGCTTCACACGAGCCGCAGGTACGCCTCAGTAGCGCCAGGCCGTGACGTCGGCGCCCTTCGGTGCGTGTTTCACGATGTGAGTGACCATGCGTTGATGCAGGTCGGCGCCACGCGGGCCCCAGCAGTGTGGCGCCATCGGCTGGAAAACTACTTCGCCGGTGAAGGGTGGGTCCTTGGCGCGCTCCTTGAAGAACTCGTCGAGCATGCGCACACCCATGTTCAGGTAGTACGAGTCCATGTCGCCGATGTAGACGTGCAGCTTGTGTGACAGCTTCGGGCCCAGTGCGGTCCATTGCGTCTCGAGGATTTCCCGCAGGTCGTACTTCTTCCACGCCTGCGCCACGGTCTTGTTGATGATCCCCGTCTTCTTATCCCAGAGGCGCTGTGGGTAGCCGTCAGTGCCGACCGGCGAATAGGTGGCCTCCCAGATGTCCCACTGACCGCCGGAGCGCGACTTGTCGCCGGCGATGAGTTCGTACCAATTCTCGTCTTTCATCATCGAGACGATGTTGCCGTCGGGACGACGCTGGTTTGGGCGTTCGATGCGTGTCCAGTCGCGATCGAGCCAGTAGGCATTGGGGTCGTCGTAGATATTGACGATCTGGTGATAGCGGAAGTCCACGCCATCGGGGCACAGCGAGAACGTGCCGCCGTAAAAATCGGGATAAAACACCTGGAGGGCCAGCGCGATCCAGCCTCCAGTGGAGCCGCCGGTGAGGACGCGGGCCCAGGGTTCGCGGATCACGCGGAAGCGGGTTTCGATGGCCGGCACCAGTTCACTGAGGATTGCCGTGCCGAATGGTCCATTGTTTTCAGAGTCAACGGCATAGGAGTCGTCGTAGTAGGGCGACGGATGCTGCAGCGTGACGTAAATGACACGGGGCGTGCCGTCGGCGAGCCAGTACTTGCGGAAGGCTTCATCGCGATCGAAACCCGCGGGCGCGGCTGTGGAGAAGTGGCCGTGCTGAAAGACGATGGGGTACTTCACGTCCGGGTGTTTGTCGTAGTCTCGCGGAAGCAGCACCGTGGCTCCCAGGAAGATGGGATGGCCCCACCACTTCGTCAGGATGTCGCTCTGAATCTTGAAGCGTTTGACGTATTCGGTGTCGGCTGGAGGCGTGATCGGGGGGATGACCTTGTCGGCCACGAGTCGAATCGGGCGCCCTGCGGCGGGATTGACGGTGACTTTGACCGGGTCGCCGAAGAGGTTGCCCGGGGAGGTCCGCCAGTCCTGGCCCTCCCACTGGTCCATATGGAGCCAGACGGTGTGGCCGTCGGCTCTTGGGAACCGCGTGTGGACGTTGACGAAGGGTTGCACCCAGTAGTCGCCTGCGGGCAACTGTCCCAGGGTGGCCACTGGATGGCCCTCGACGGCCGGGCTGAACCGGATTTCGGCCCCCGGGGCGAGGCCGGTCACCGCCACAGAGAAGAGGGGGGGGCCGACCGGACCCGCCTGCCGCACCGGGGTTTGCCGGTCATTGACTCGGCTGATGGCCACGTAGACCATGCCGGTGACGGCCTCGGCCCTGGCGCTGGCGGCAAAAGACACGGTGAAGACAGGCTGAATGGCCTGATCGGCGCCCAGGTCCAGGGCCGGGGCGAGGGTCAGGGCGAACAGGGCGGCGAGGGCGAAGCGTCTGAGCATGGCGAATTTTAACCGTATGTTGCGTGTAGAAATCTGTTCTGCTAGACTCGTTAGGTTCTTCGGGCTGTAGGACACCCTATCTAGAGCCCGCATCAAGCCGAACGAACAAATCAGGCTTGGCTGTAACTGAGCGATTTGCCTGCCGCGTCATGCGCGGTCACTGCAGTCGCCACGCTGACACCAGCAATAGGGGGAATGTTTCAGGTGCCGAACCGGCGAGGTGACTCGTCGTTCCCAGGCCTGAGGCGACATGCATCGCCCGATGCTGGCGACGCCATTGGCGTTGCTGTCGGGCGACTCGCGTGGCCGACGTATTTGTGAGTGGGACAAGAAGGTTTCAGCTATGCCGACGATTAGCCAACTGGTTCGCAAGGGTCGAGACCGGGTGCTCTGGAAGACCAAGAGTCCCGCACTGCAGGGCAGCCCGCAAAAGCGCGGCGTGTGTGTGCGTGTGTTCACCCAGACTCCCAAGAAGCCGAATTCTGCGCTGCGGAAGGTTGCCCGCGTGCGCCTGACCAACGGCATTGAAGTGACCACCTACATCCCGGGCGTGGGGCAGAACCTGCAGGAGCACTCGCTGGTGCTCATCCGTGGCGGCCGCGTCAAGGACCTGCCTGGTGTGCGGTATCACGTCGTGCGCGGCACGCTCGACACGGTGGGTGTCGCAGGCCGTATGCAGGGGCGTTCGAAGTACGGGGCCAAGCGCCCCAAAAAAGCCTAGTAAAGCAGGCTAAGAGGACACCATGCCGCGTAGAAGAGAGATTGCCAAACGTGAAGTGCCCGCGGATCCGATTTACGCGAGCCCACTGGTCACCAAGTTCATCCGCACCATTATGGAAGATGGCAAGCGCAGCACGGCCGAGCGCATCATGTATGGTGCGCTCGACATCGTGAAGGAAAAGACGTCCGACGATCCTTTGAAGATCTTCAAAAAAGCCGTCGACAACGTGAAGCCCGCGCTCGAAGTGAAGTCACGGCGCGTCGGTGGTTCCAACTATCAGGTGCCGATCGAGGTGAATCCCACCCGTCGCTTGTCTCTGTCACTTCGCTGGTTGTCCGGCTTCGCAGCGGATCGCGGCGATGGCAAGACGATGCAGGAAAAGCTGGCGAATGAGTTCATGGATGCCGCCAATCTGCGTGGCGGCGCCGTCAAGAAGCGCGAAGACGTTCACCG
>SXGR01516806.1_pt1 | contig 26488 bp, 21 predicted proteins | sample 3174711 | NCBI WGS metagenome assembly SXGR01 (sample SAMN11356860, study PRJNA531348) | freshwater metagenome | isolation source: freshwater sample F1-60 | place: China: Fuxian Lake, Yuxi | collected 2017-12-25
TGGAGAGACCATGTGGAGAGACCATATGGAGAGATCATGTGTGATCCATTTTATTTCGAGGTAGGTGGCGAGAGCGCAGACTTTGTTTGGGGATTTCCTTCCACACCACCGAATGCGGCTTGTCTGGGTGTCATGCCACTTGGGATGCGAGCGAGGCCTGTGGCAATCGCTTCTTTGACGAAGTCGTCCACCATTTCATCTGCGGTAGATTTCCCATCCGCATTGGTGACTGCGACATAAATTCTCCCAATTGCCCATGCGGAAAAATTCCAATCATTATTACTTTGACCACCCGCAGATCTCATGGCATTGATAAAGAGATCCGAGTTTTCAAGATAAAAGGTTTTTTCTTCGACAATCTTGCCGTTGCGGTTATATCTGCCTTGATACGCGAACCACGTACTTGACTGGACTTTTCCTTGCTCAACTCTGACAATACGACCAGCTGCCGAAAGAACGAATTCGTCCTTTGCAGGACGATAGATATACGTACCGCCGTCTATGAATTCAATGAGAGTGATTTTATTTCCAGCTGCATCCATTTCATCAATTGAACGTTTTCGTTCTTTGACTGCGCGGATCGCAAGCTGCTCGCCTACGGAAGTTGCTGGCAGTCGATCGTCGTGCTCGCTGGCATATTCCAAGATGGCTTTCTGAACGAGGGGAATCTGAAGATCAAGAATTGTGGGCAGATCGTATGACCCTGGGATTGCACTTGGAGTCGAGCATCCACTCATCGCGGCGACAGTGAGAGCCAAAGCGATACCCGCCTTGGTCATACTCTGCGCGCGTTTGAGACGAAGAACAAAGTGAGAATTCTGCATAGGTCTAATGTAACCAATCGGCAAGATGTGCAGGGCTAGACAGAGGCGCCAGTTGAGGCTTTCGCGGAGTGGTTGATCAGCGTTTGCAGATCAGGCAGAGAGTCGACATCGATGCGCAATATTTCTCCTTTGCGTGGAGGGCCAAGCGCGGGGAAATTCGTCAGGATTGCTGCGGATCGGATTCGTACCAACGGGATGTAAACGATCGCGGCAAAATCCGTAAACTCGATCATCATTCCTTCGATGGTCAAGCCCGCAAGGACTCCGACAACGAATTGATCACTTTGGTGTTCGCCACCGTGCGCGCACACTTGGATCCTCGTATGAAGCGCGCGGTGCAATAGGTGATGAATCGATTCGGGTGGTCGTGTTGGAGATTTATGTTCTTGTCGCGGCATTTCGCGCGGCATCTCCTTCGCCTCAGGCTCGACTGGATTTTGCGCAACATTCAGAAGTCCAGGAACGTTACTCGCAGAAATCCAATCATCTCGGCCTGCTTGTTGGATAAAAGTTTCTGCAGTGACGATCTGTGATCGCGCAGCCTCCCTCAAAGCGTCTGCAAGTAGCCAACCAGAGACTTCATCCCCATTCTTAAATCTGTATTTCACACCCACGAGAACCTCCTTCCGCGCTGAGCGCGAATGGTGAAGCGCGGATCTAGGGCAACCCGCCGTTACCCACTGTCAATATGTTACCGCCGAAATGCATTTTCCAAGCGGAAAAATTCGTGCCTGTGATGCGGAAATTTCCGCTGTTTTCATTTACATTTAATGGCATCAGTGCGCTCGAGCGCGCATCGATGTGTCCCGGTAGCTCAGTTGGATAGAGCAGCAGATTTCTAATCTGCAGGTCGGTGGTTCGAGCCCACCCCGGGACGTTGTCGCTCTTTGGATGCGGTCAAGTTCCGCTTGGCTTTGACACATTCACCGTCAAAACCCGCTTGTCTGCTGGCGGCACGCCTTTTTCCCATGAGCGCGCAAGAGTGAAGGTCAGCACAGAAGACCCTGCTTGCGAAACATCGAATTCGAATATGCACAGAACGGAACCGCCAGGTTTTTGCGCATTGACCGGAACGATCATTCCCGTTCCATTTTTCCAGTCGAACTGTGGCATCAAAATTGGCGCAGGGCTGGAGTTCGATGCATCGCTTGCGACTTTCCACTCGAAGCCTGTGCCTGAACTCATCTGGAGTTCAACTCGCAACAGGTCGCCGACATTCGCATTTGTCGTCGTCGTCGTCGAACCGAGTTGCACAGTATCGACTCCATTTGACGAAGTCATATTTGATTCGCCTCCGGTGACGGTATCGCGCAGTTGGCAGATCAGTCTGCGCTGCGGAGCGATTGGCGTCCTTCCGGTCATTGTTGTGGCTGGAGGATTCGCTGCATTGTCGTTATTGCAACTGGTGGTGAGCATGATCAGTATGGCAGTCATAGACAATTGAATTATGCGCATGAATCAATAATACCTTCGCATTATCAATGTGTAGATGAATGCTTTATTTTCGATGTGTGATCGAAACAGCAGAAGTTTGGCGATCGCGTTATTCGCTGCGATTTCTTGAAGCCGCTGGCCACGAAGTTCAATCACACGCTGTTTCTGACTGGCATCTGACTGCGATGCCGCCTTCGCAACTTGACGAGAAATGCGTGAGAGTCGCGCGATGATTGAAAGAGAAATGCATCATCCAGTGAAAGTGATCGCGTATCCATTTGGAATCTACGACGAGCGCGTAATGCACGCCGCATCTGCTGCGGGCTATGAATTTGGTTTGCGAGCGGACGCAGATCTCGTGGTGGGCAAGCCACTGCAATATCGGATGCCCCGCATTCGGGTTGGATATGACGATGGCATAGAAGTCTTTGCAGAGGCGATGGTGCTTTCGCAATCGCAAATTAACGCGCGGAAGCCCAAGCAATAATCAGCACGCTCGGTTGTTCGCATTCGATCGTTGTCTTTCCACTTGCTATCAACGTAAACCCCGCTTCAATCGTGGTTATTTGTCCTTCGCAGTGAATCGTCGCACCAGCCGTGCCCACAACCGCATGAATAACAACGATTGCGCCTTCGACAACCGTGGACCTAGAGTCTCTGTGCACTCGCATTCCCCCTTGCCAGAGGTCACGGCGTAAGAACCAATTCACATCTCGCACACTCTCGCCGATGGGATCTCCTGTCACTATTTCTTCGCCAGCGAATGCGAGTGCTTCGCCAGAATGTGGAAGTGTCGTCCAAACACTGCTGCGTTCGATGCGCATCCCATCGCCGTGCAGACACGCGATCCATCGATTGATGCCAGTGAATGTGGAAAATATGGCACGCGTTGGTACGTCAGCGATTGAAAGGCGCCAAGTCCATGAATCGTTTCGAGCGTGATGGGAATGTGCGTCCGTCGCGATTTCTAGAGTGCTACCAAGTCCGTTTGCCCACGGCATCGGGCGCGAGGATTCGGGAGTGAGAATCTGCATCAGTTGAGAAAGAGTATGAGGAGTCTCTTTGAAGTGCATTGGTTGTTGTGCGCCGCGGACACAGCCGCGGACACAGCCGCGGACACAGCCGCGGACACAGCCGCGGACACAGCCGCGGACACAGCCGCGGAAATGCATAAGTGTTCAGCCGTGAAAAGTCCTCTCGGGGCTCAAACAGTCCTCGGCGACCGACACGATCCGATTTGCGAAAATTATTCACAAGCGCCGTCGGCCGCCTGCGGAACTCGCCCGAGAGAACTTTCCAACGGCTGGAGACGCAAACAGATTCGAGCCAAACACACAGCTGCGAAAACGCACATCGTTTCGCGTGTGCGCCGTCGGGAGGCATGTCCTGCGCGAGTTTGCAAGCCGAGCCGGAGTCCGCGTAGGCGAGGCGCAGCATGTTTGAGCGCCAGGACATGCGTCCCGCGGCGCTCGCATAAATCATTCCGTCTTCGTTCGACCCCACATACATGCGTCCCGCGGCGCTCGCGTAAATCATTCCGTCTTCGTTCGACCCAATACATGCGTCCCGCGGCGCTCGAATAAATCATTCCGTCTTCGTTTGAGCGCACATACATGCATCCCGCGGCGCTCGCATAAATCACTCCGTCTTCGTTTGAGCGCCAGGACATGCGTCCCGCGGCGCTCGCATAAATCATTCTGAATTTGTTTGACTGCGTGCCAAATCAGTCCGCTGCTGACCACAGCATTTCAAGCGTGTTTGAGTTCTAGGCGGTGAAGAGATTCTCTTTCATTCGCACGGTATTTCTGTCACAATAGTCTGGTGCGTTGTATGACAATTATCCTCGCCTGTGCAGTTTGTTCTTGCGCTCTTGGCGCCGCACAGGCTGGAGAGAAAGTCGACTTCGATCGCGAAGTGCGGCCAATCCTTGTGGCCAATTGTTACAAGTGCCACGGTCCGCATGATGAAGCGCGCGAGGCTGGATTGCGTTTCGATTCGCATCAAGGTGCCACCGCAACTCTTCGCAAGGGACACCGCGCGATTGTTCCATTTTCTCCAGATGAAAGCTTGATCCTTCAGCGGATTTCCCAGACGGACATCGAACAACGCATGCCGCCTGAAGGCAATGATCCGTTGTCGCTGGAGCAAATCGCAATACTCAGAAAGTGGATTCAAGAGGGCGCGGTCTTTACGCCACCGCGTGCATTCCGTGCGCTCGATCAAACGCCTGCACCGGATGTGCGCGATCAAACTTGGTGCGAAAGCGATATCGATCGATTCGTTCTTGCTACACGCGAGCACATTGGCCTTGCTGCTCCAAAGTCGGATGTCGAACCCGCCGCGCTTCTGCGCAGACTCTCATTCGATTTGCGAGGTCTACCTCCAGATGAAAAAGATATTCGCGCATTTGCCGCTCAGCCAACAAAAGCAAATTATGACGCACTCGTTGATAGATATCTCGCGGATCCCGCATACGGTGAGCGGTGGGGGAGGCACTGGCTCGATCTCGCGCGTTATGCCGAAACATTAGGTCATGAGTTTGATTACGAAATGCCCGACGCGTGGCGATATCGGGACTATGTGATTGACGCACTCAATAAAGATTTGCCGCTTGACCAATTTGTTAACGAACAAATTGCGGGCGATCTGCTTCCGCCTCGCGCCGCGATGAACCTGCCAAATGTCGCGCCGATCGCAACAGCATGGTGGTTTCTTGGCCCCGCCGTCCACGCGCCTATTGATGTTCGGCAGGACGAAGCTGACCGTATCGCAGGATCAATCGATGTTCTTGGCCGTTCGTTGTTTGGTCTTTCGGTCGCATGCGCTCGTTGCCACGATCACAAGTTCGATCCAATTCCAACAGCAGATTTTTATGCGCTGAATGGCGTGATTCGCAACACGCGTCGTGTGAATGGCTTCATCGATACGGATTCTCGTGCCGATGGTTTCTTGCGAAGTGCGATCGAAGCATCCAATGCCTCTCAGCGTGCTTTGAATATTCACACGAATGTTCGTGCAAGATCCGTTGGCGAGTTGGTTGCAGTCCAAGCAATCGACGATCTTGCCGATGACGGAGCATCGTGGAGTGTCTCTGGTCAAGCGTTTGCTCGCTCAGCGAATAATGTGGCTACAAGTACAAGTTCGACTTCGCAGGGTGGCACAATCGACAGCGCGAGGCTGGATTCCAGACTTGTCGGCAGCGCTCGTTCACCAACAATCGACATCAAGAAACGCTATTTGCATATTCGTCTGCGTGGCAGTGATGCAAATGTTCGAACAATCATTGATAACTATTGGCTTGATGAACGCAATCCGTTGTTGTTCGAGGAATTGCTTCGTCGACTCCCGCATCAAGATGGGCGTGGTGAGTGGCGAACGGAGACTTTGGATCTTGTGCGATTCAAGGGCGAACGCATGTATGTCGAGTTGATCGACGATGGAGGAGGTTCAATCGAAGTCGACTGGATCGCCGCTTCGGATGATCTCGCTCCGCCAGATCCAAAGTCGTGGGATATTGACGAGATTTCTGAAACTACAGGTATCGCCGATGCTCCGTCATCCTTCACCGCGAATGAAGCGATAGAAAAACTTGTTGCATGCGCTCCTCCCATTCGGGCGGTGATTGCAGAGGAAGGCGGCGTGCAAGACGAGGCGATTCACATCCGAGGAGCACCGCATTCAATGGGCGAGGTGATCCCGCGCGCGCAACTGAAAATGCTTGGCAATCAGTCATCGCAATCGGTCGAAGGGAGCGGACGCATCGCACTTGCGCGATTGATGACCGATTCTAAAAATCCTTTTCTTTGGCGCACGACGGCGAATCGAATTTGGCTGAAACTTTTTGGCCGCGGAATCGTTGAAACTCCGGATGATTTCGGTCAGCTTGGGACACCGCCATGGAGCGCGGAATTGCTCGACGCTCTCGCATCGCAATTGGCGCAGGAGCGTTCGATCAAGTCACTTATTCGCACTATTGTTCGATCACACGCATATCGCGCCGCCGCAGATTCGGACGAATCCACAACAATTGCGTGGAGCCCGCTCGCCGTTCGCAGGCTCGATGCGGAATCGATTCGTGATTCGATGCTTTACGCATCGGGGCGATTGGATCGCACGGTTGGAGGAGTGAGCATTCCAGATTGCTTGTCCGATCACATGCAAGGTCGTGGTCGCCCCGCAGAATCTGGTCCCATCGATGGTTCGGGTCGGCGGAGTGTGTACCTCGCGGTCCGTCGTAATTTCCTTGATCCATTTCTTCAGGCCTTCGATGCGCCAGTTCCATCAACGACATGCGGTCGCCGCCATTCTTCGAATGTGCCAGCGCAATCTCTGGCGATGATGAATAGCAATCTTGTGCGAGTCCTTGGCGAATATTGGGCAAACCGAATCGTCGGCAGCGAATTAGAAAATGATGCGGGTCGTATCGAATCGATGTGGTACGCGCTTTTTTCCAGGCCGCCGCGCAAAGATGAATCGTTGTTGGCACTTCAATTCCTCGAAGTAGAGAAAACATCCAACGCCAATTCATCCGATTCGCAATCTCGCGATCGTGCCGCATACGCCGCGCTTGCACAGTCACTCTTCGCGACAAAGGAGTTCATATTCCTGCGATGAACGATCAACCGCAACATCACTGTGGAAGATTTCGCGCATCGCCATTGACACGGCGTGAAATGCTCGGCGCAGTCGGTGGTGGATTTGGCATGCTTGCATTCAGCGCACTCTTTGGCCGTAATTCGATTGCCACTTCGCCGCTTTCAGATGGGAGAGCGTTGATTGCACCTCACATTCCTGCACGAGCGCGCAGTGTGATCTTTTTATATATGGACGGCGGCCCATCGCAAGTCGACACATTCGATCCCAAGCCAAGGCTTGTTGATTTGGATGGGAAACCTTTTCCGATGTCTATGGCGCCGACCCAGTTCAACAATAATGGAGCGACACTCGCTTCGCCATGGAAGTTTGCCCGACATGGACAGTCTGGACTTGAAGTTTCGGAACTCTTTCCACACATCGCGAAGTTGTCCGACGAGTTGTGCGTGATTCGATCTATGACCAGCGACTTTGCGGAGCACACCACCGCAAATTATTTACTGCATACTGGCTCTGGCATTGCTGGCCGCCCATCAATGGGTGCATGGACTTCTTACGGTTTGGGAAGTGACAATCAGGATCTTCCTGGTTTTGTGGTCATTGACGGTGGACTTGTGCCTCCTGGAGGTCTTGATTGTTTCAGCGCCGGATTTCTGCCCGCAAGATTTCAAGGGAGTGTCATACTTCCGCAAGGGGAGGCGATTGCAAACGTATCTCTGCATGATTCGCAGGACGCACAACTACGCAAGCGCGCGCTGATAGCTCGACTTGATTCTCAGTATGCACACGAAACAAATGCGGAAGCAGTCGAGAGCGCGATTCGTAATCACGAACTTGCATATCGAATGCAATCCTCTGTTCCAGAGCTCGCAGCAATCGACGGTGAGAGTGATGAGACGAAAGCGCTATATGGATTCGATGCGCCAGATGCCACCACGCGCATCTATGCTCGCGAGTGTTGTCTCGCGCGCAGACTTGTGGATCGCGGCGTGCGCTTTGTTGAAGTCACTTGCCCACGAACAATCGGCGATCGATGGGATCAGCATGACAATTTACGTGGCGGGCACGAGGCAAACGCTCGTGCAGTTGATCAGCCAATCGCGGCCCTCTTGACTGACTTGCGTCGTCGAGGACTTCTCGAATCAACGCTTGTCGTGTGGTCTGCTGAATTTGGTCGCACTCCGTTTGCGCAAGGGACAAATGGTCGCGATCACAATCCATTTGGTTTCACAATTTGGATGGCGGGCGGAGGCGTGCGTGCAGGAACGGTCATTGGCGCAACCGATGAATTTGGATATCGCGCTATAGATAAGCCATACAAGATTCACGATCTGCATGCGACCATGATGCACTTGATGGGAGTCGATCACCACCGACTCACATTCCGATCAGGTGGCCGCGATATGCGGTTGACCGACGTGCATGGACAGTTGATCACTGATGCTATTGCGTAGCACCTTCGGCCTGATTTTCATACGATTCGATTCATGAGCCAGAATGTTCAATCTCGTTTGATAGCGATGGTGACAGCTCCGGCATTTCTATTTTTTCTTTTGGCGTTGGCCATTATGGGATGGTGTTTGCTGCCAGGGCAACTCTTCGCACTCGATTCGCCTCTAGCGCTGAACAAAGATGTCGCTGGATATTTTTGGGGAACGAGCGATGGAGCAAGTGGCGCGTTTGCTGCGACATACAACTCTGCGCCCATCGCATTCATCCTCAGTCTGTTTGAATATGTGATGCCAGCGTGGGCCGTGGAAAAGTGCTGGCTTGTGCTGCTTTTATGGCTCTGCGGATTTGGAGCCTCTCGACTGCCGTATCTCCATGGAATCGGACGGTATTTCGCGGGAGTTTTTTATGTGGTCAACCCTGTCGTGTACTTGCGGTTCGTCTCAGGTGGATGGGGTGTCCTCGCGGTCTATGCCGTCACGCCCTTTCTCGTCAGCGAATTCGTGAAGTTGATTGAAAAGCCTCGGCAGCGATACGCGGTGACCGTCGCACTTTTGCTCACCATAATTGGGCTGCTGCAAATTCATGGAGTGCCACTCGCATTCATCTTGCTCATATGCATTTTCGTTGGGCGACTCTTGATTTCTCGCCAGCAGATAAAAAAATCTCTAGCGATGCTGGTCTTGTGTGGCGTACTTTTTCTCTGCATCAATCTTTTCTGGATTACGCGCTTCTCAGAAGCAGGCGGTGGCGCTCCTGCGAATATGCCAATCGAAGAGATGAATTATTTCGCCGTCTCGACGGCGCTGGAAGCATTGTCGCTCCGCGGTTTCTGGTGCAGTCAGCCGTATATTGACATCTCTGATTTGATTCCGTTCGGTTGGATTCTCTTCGTGCCTCTCTTCGGGCTCTCGATTTTTGGCGCATTCAGCATGGTCAAAAGTGATCGCGCGCGATGGCTGGGAATTGGCTTCGTCGCTGTTGCTGTAGTGAGTGGATTGTTGGCGATTGGTCCGAAGGTGGATGTCATCAGTGGATTTATTCGATTCCTTTGGGAAAACGTTTCCGTGTATCGAGCATTTCGTGATTCATTCAAGTTCGTTGGATTGCTGGCGCTTGCATATGCATTTCTCGGTGCATTCGGATTGCAATCTCTCTTCAAGATTCTGCATTCCATATTCGATTCGGAGACATCAAGGCGCTGGTCGCTGCGAATCATTGGCGCATTCGCGCTTATCCTTCCAATTTTTTACACACTGCCACTCTTTGGACTCTGGGGTCAGATGCCATCAACGAATTATCCCGCTGACTGGTCGAAAGTTCGAGCCATGATCGATGAGGACAAAAGCGATTTCAATGTTCTTGTCTTGCCGTGGCATATGTATCTCGAATTTCCTTGGCTGCAGAATCGATCAAAGCGTTTAGCCAATCCAGCTTCCAACTTTTTCTCGCAACCGACGCTGACTGGAGACAATCTGGAGATTGAAGGCAGTTCGTCCAACAGTTCCAACCCGGTCAGCGCGTATGTCGAAGCGGTACTGAAACAGGGAAATGAAGTCCGTGATATGGGGAAGTTGATCGCGCCGCTGAACACTCGATATATCGTGCTCTTCAAGGCGGCTGATGTCAATGCGTATGACTATTTGGCGACGCAGAAAGACATTGAGCGCGTCTTCGATGGCCCAACGATTGCGCTCTATCGCAACTCGTATCCAACTTCGAGGGCGTATATGGTCAACGCAGTGACACGAATAAAAGATCTTGCGGACAGCAAACGCGTCTATTCCACCAAGAAACCTCTGGATTATCTATTTGTGCTTGATCCGACGCAAAAACAGGATATTCCGCCCACGCTGACGCAGCAGAAGTCGAACGATCTTCCGCAGGTTCAAATTGAAAGCCCGACCAACTATCGCGTTGAAAACAAAGAGGGTGGATATATCGTCTTCACACTGCCGCAGCGATCGATCCGCAATGGTTGGGAATTCAACGGCAAGCCTCCCGTTGCAATGAATCTCGGTATGTCGCCGACATTTGCAGTGGATGCGGGGTCTGGCACAATCAAGTTCTCGCGTTTTTATTCGCGCGAACTATTGATGTACAGCATCGCTGCGATCGGGCTTATCGCATGTGCGGTGATCTACCGGCGTGGGCGATAGCAACAAGCAACTCTTCAGGCGAACCATCAGCGCAATTAGGAAACATTCAGCGATCGCACATAATCATTCAAGGCATTTTGTTGCGATTGGAGCGTTGTCTGTTCAGCAGCAGTTTCTGTAAGAATCGCTTCAAGCCGCGATTCTTGTTCATTGAACTTTGTCAAGTATCGTCGATACACATCCGTATCGTGATCAATGGAATTCATATTCTGGCGGATTCGGTTTTGGTCCGTGTCGATTGACTGACGCTCCTGACCAAGCAACGCAATCCGCGCAGCGGTTGCATTCATCGTGGCCAGCATCGCCGCTGCTTTCTTCGCAGCATCGATCACCGCTTGCGAAGCTTTTTTATCCGACGCATAAGCAATGAGTGTCGGCATGTCGTACTGCGCCACAGAAATACGCGACAAGAAAGTGTTTTCTTGAGCAACGACAAACGTGGCTTTTTCGCTTGGTTTCAATGTCAATTCGAATCGATACAGATTCTGGGTTTCTTCAGCAGCTTTCTTGGGTTCTGCCAATTCCCAACCTTCAATCTTTGCAGTTTCCACCAATATGGTTCGCCCACGAGCAGCATCCTTGTTATTGAATGCAAACGAAGTTCGCTGAACCTGTTTGCGCGTCTCCTCGATAAAGCCATCCACGATACGAATCGAGCGCATCGTATTAGTACTGTCGTCTTGTACGGCGGCGCTGACGGAAAGATCGACCGCATACGCAAGCAATCGTTTGTCGTTGAGAGTCATATATCCAACCTGAGCATCGCCCGCATATGTGAACGCATCAAAGACCGCGACTGGACCAGGGATCAGTTGTAAGCCTGTGGAATTTGTCAGTTCGACACCACGCATTGGGTGGTCGATCCCATCTGCACGATTAAAAATACTGACGCGTCGTCCATCAATCGACGAGGTCAGAATTGGCAGCATCGCTGATTGCTGTCGACCGATCGAAATTGGATTCTTCATCGTGTATTGAAACGCTTCGCCGACGGAGCTCGATTGTGCCTGCGCAATCGCTGACTGCTTCCAGAGTTCTTCGGATGACATTCCAGTTTCCATATCGTTGCTCGCAGCGTCGGCCATTGCCACACCACCACCTCCACCAACACCGCCGCCGCCTTTTTTTGCAATATTCTTGCTTCGCATCGCAACTGATGGAGATGCAACAGCCGCAATTGCTTGACGCATTTCCTTCTTGTCCGCAAACGCATCTCCATCTTGATAAATTCTGGGTGCCGCACCTGCAACCGTCGGTACATCAAGTCGAGGTCGATCGATGTGCAGCGACTGCGATAGATTCATTTCGAAACTGACTGGCTGGCTGGCGACGAGCGCAAGTTGGATGTTGCTCCAATCATCATCAGTCGTGTTTTCGATGATGGCCCAACCCTGAATCATTGGTTGCTCCTTCGGCTTTGCTTCATCAGGAAGCACCAATCGATAACTCGTCTTCCAAATGGGCATCTCATTCACATAAGCGATCTTGACATCACGGGCGGCGCTTCCACCGAATGAAAGCCCAACATTCTTAAAGCGATCAGTGCTATGCGCGGCAAGTGCGGCAAGCGCCTTCATCAATTCTCCATTGAGTGCAGGATCCTCAAGTTGCACCGAAACGATAGTGGTCAAATTGACAGAGCGAACGCCGCTCTCGGTGATCACATTTACAAATGGAATTGCGATCGCTTCCTGCGCGCTTCCTTGGGCTTGCTCACGCATCTCGCTGCCAAGCACAACGCCAGAAATTGGACCGTCTGCGGTGACAAATCGAACTTTCGTTCCGCGAAGCCTTCCTAAGATCGTGCCGAGATTTGGATTGTCTGAAAGGTCAATGCCAAAACTTGCAAGTTGACGCGCGAGTGGCTCATTTGATTCATAGGAAATCGATTGCAGAGCCTGCTGTGGATCGAAGATAACCATCGATTTCAGCATGTCGTTGATTTCATCTTCAGCAAATCGCAACTGAACCAAATCTCCGGACTTGATCATTCCGTGTCGTTCGAAATATCCCACTCCAGATCGATAGAGCGTGATCGAAGTGATAGGCAAGCGCGGCGGAGCATCACCACCAGCCACCGCTTGCGCCAAAGCACTGCTCGAAAGAGTCAGCATTGCGCCCGCGGTTGCGACTGAGCAGACAAATGAGATTCGATTCGTTTTTGGATTGTTCATAATTTTGCTCCTTCAAGTGTTCAAATTACTTTTAAGTGTACGACCACGCAATCTCGCCATCACTCCCTCGAGAGCAAGAAACGCAATCGTAAAAAGCAGTCCTGGATCCACGAGATAGTCCCACAGATTGTCCGATTCCATCACGCCGCCGCTATATGCGATCAAAGCGATGGCAATGAAGTTGATCCATTGGGGAGTGATTGTTCTCAGCGAGATGGATATTGCCACAATCACAGCAAGTGCGATCAGAATCCAAGTGGGATGCCAACCGATGGAATACAAATCGACTGGCATACTGGGAGTCATTAAAAATAACGGTAGAAACAGCGGCAGCATCACGAACAGGCTGACAAGCACGCATGTCGACAATCGAGGTCTGCATGGAAGCGACGAGGGACGAACTACATATAGAAGAAGCAGCAAAAATGTCACGATGCTTGGATCGCCCCAGAGTCCGCGCAGATGTTGCGCAATCGAAATCCCTGCGATCGGCACGATGAGCACGATGGCGGCAGGAATCCAAAGTTCCATACCAAATCTTGCCAAACCTTTTCGCCCAAAGATTTCGCGCGCAAAGCGGATGACCATTGCAACGATCACTCCTTGCGCAACGAGTCCATAGATTGCGTTCGTGTTCACTGCGCGCTCTCCATCGCAGCTTTCTCATTGTCCCCAGCATCAATCCACGCGGTATTGAAGGCACACAGTCGAATCACTTTGCGCTGGCCCGTGTATGAAAGATAAATCATTCCATCAGCACTTTGCGCAAACGATGGATAAGAAAATTCACCGCCGATTTCGCTCCGCTCGATTATGCGCGACGCTGTCCAACTCGCTCCACTATCGCGCGATCGAAACAATTGCAGAACATTACGACCGCTTGCAAGTGGATTCGCAGCAATCAACAAAGAGCCATCGAGAAGCCGGATCATGCAAACGCTTGCATTTGGATTTGGGATATCAAGCGGCGCCATCAGCTCCCAAGTCTGGCCACCATCTGCAGTGGCGCTTCGTCCGATGACGGGCTGAGCAGTATTGGTGTTTCGAAGGACTGCCACCGCATCACTCGCACTTATCGCGACAACCGCGGGCTGCAGCAATTCGCCGACATTCGATGGCATTCGCTCGCATTGCAGCACGCGTCCTTCCGTTGTCACTCGTACCCACATTCCCCATTTGTGCAGAAGTTCGTGATACGCGGGAAGTCCGAGCGTTCCATCTTCCATTGTGACAGGTTGATTGCGCACAAGCGTGCTGAGGTTCAAGAGTGGTGAAAGAATCAATTTGCGCGCACTGCTCCAACTCTTACCGCCATCTTCTGACAGCAATTGATTCACAGAACTTCCAGCCCATCCGCCATAACTCACGCTCACAACATGCAGACGCACAAGACCGTTCGCATCTACCCAGACCACTGGATTTCCAAGCGTGCGGATCACGCGGTGAGTGAGCCCTTCAAGTTGTTGGCAAGTCAAAGAGATCCACGAATCCTGCACGCGTCCATCTTTCACTCGCGCCATCTGAATCGCAACATCATCCGCGCCTTCACGCGTCCCGCCAAACCACGCAACAAGCAGTGACCCATCTGGCATAAATGCCGCCGACGAGGCATGCGCCGATGGAGTTGATCGAGGCATTTCGATGGGCAGAAAGAGTGCGATTGCGCTCTCTTTCTTGGGTGCGTCGACCACAGTCGCAGTGGCGAATCGATTTTCGATTGTCCCCCTCGAATGCAATCCTGCAGCGACCAGTCCGACGATCAGCAATGTGAGTGACCAACGCAACGATGAAGGGGAGTGGGTCATGTCGTGATCAGCCTCAAAATGCTCTCAAACTATAACATCGGCGCGCGGATCAAAGCCGCAAACGCACGTATGGATATTCGATTCCAAAGGATGGTTGATCGTTGGGTAGGCATTCCCGCATGTGCGGCCTTGTCGTTGTGGCATCGTGGAGTGCGTTCAATCTTTCGCAATTCTGAAACGCTTCCGCCCAAAAGCATTTTGGTGATCCTGCTGAGTGAAATGGGAAGTCTCGTTCTTGCTGATCCGATGTTCCGCCGATTGCAGGATCGATACCCCAAAGCAGAGATTCACATGATGCTCTTCGCGCGCAATCGGCAAATGCTCGATCTGCTTGGTGTGGTCAAGAAGGAAAATGTAATCACCATTCGTGATGACTCGCTTATGCATCTGCTGTGCGATCTTGCGAAATCTTTCTGGCGAATGCGCACGATCAAGTTTGACGCGGTCTTGGACTGCGAACTTTTTTCTCGAATCAGCGCGATTCTCAGCGGACTTTCAGGCGCACCTCGGCGCGCAGGTTTTCACCGTCATACGCAAGAGGGTCTCTACCGGGGTTCATTCATCAACTCGCCAGTTGCATACAACCCATATCGCCATCTGTCGCATCAACTTGTGACCTTGGCAGATTCTCTTCAAAGCCACACGATGCCGCGTGCCAAGGATGGAAGTCTCGTCGAGAAATTTGCGCCGCCGACTTTCCATCCTGCGCCTGGCGAAGTCGAAAGTGAAATCGCAAAGCTGCATCACGATCATCCTGCGCTCGCAGGAAAAAAACTCGTGATGCTTTATCCAAGCGGAGGACTGCTGCCGATTCGTGCCTGGCCTCTGCAACACTTTGTGCAAGTCGCACAGCAGTTGCTTCAAGATGGTTGTGCGATCGGCGTGATCGGCATGCCCGAAGATCGTCCACTTGCAGAACAATTGCGCGCTGCGTGCGGAGGCAATTCGAACTGCGTCAATCTTGCCGGCTATACCCGTTCAGTGCGACACTTGATTTGTCTTTTCCACCGTACAAATTTGTTGATCACCAATGACGGTGGTCCTGGACAGTTCGCGGCGATGACTCCGATGCCAAACATTGTGTTCTTTGGCCCTGAAACACCGACGCTTTATGCAAGTTGGAGCCCGCATTCACATGCGTTTTATACAAACCTGCCGTGTTCGCCATGTCTGACTGCATACAACCATCGCAATTCACCTTGCGATGGCGACAATCAATGTCTCAAGCGAATTCTTCCTGCGGAAGTTCTTGCGAAGGCTCGTGAGATGATTGCTTCTTCGCATCCCATCGGAGTGAATGTGAATGCGTAAGGCGTGCCACGCATGAACAAAATTTTGCAGACCGCCTCTTCGGTGATTTCGTGGAGTTGGCGTCAGCGACATCGTTTTTTCCAATTCGGTCTTGTTGGCGTCAGCGGCGTTGCGATCAATCAATTGGCAATATGGATTTGCCAAGAGAAGCTCTATGTTGGTGTCGAAAATCTTTCTTTGCGGCTCAACTTGGCAATGTTCACCGGCATCGTGCTTGGGATGACCAACAATTTTTATTGGAATCGTAAATGGACTTGGAAGGATCGCGATCGCACTCGCAACATTTCACTCATCCATCAATATGTGCAATACGCCACTGCGAACTGGGCTGGCATTCTTGTGCAGGTGGCGATCACCAATTTATTGGTGCGATGGATTCCATATCTGCCCGCGAATCTCGCTGGAATCGCCGTTGCATGCGTGATCAACTTCATCCTGACGGATCTCTGGACTTTCCGTCATGTCCGTACTGAAGGGATTGATCCTGAAGCAGAGCGGCTCGAGCAAGCGCGCATCGCATTGCCTCTGCTCATCAGCGGGCTTGTGCTTGGTCTCTGCACATTCTTGCACGGCTTGGGCGCGGTGAACATCTTGCGCAACGGGGATGAGATGGTTTACATACAGATCACGCGTTCAATCATCGCGAGTGATCATTGGTTGCCGCTTCAGAGCGATATGGCAGCGATGAGCAACACAAAGCCACCACTCTTGTTCTGGCAGGGAATCATCACCACCGATTGGGGTCACGAGTGGAATCTTGTTGCGTTGCGCTGGCCGAGCATCGTCTGGACATTCGCGACCGCGCTGATGTGCGGACTGTTGGGATGGCGACTCACACAGCGCAATGTGTTCAGCGGAATACTTGCGGCGATGTTCTATCTCGCATTTTTCAGCACCTATCGATATGGCAGGCCATATCTGACAAATCCTCCCGAAACATTTTGGGTTTTTTCGTGCTTCTTCACATTGCTTTGGTGGAAACCCAAGTCATTCGACTCGCGCTTTCTTTTTCCAACGATCATTGGCGTGCTTGCAGGTATGGCTCTGCTGACAAAAAGTTTCGCGCAGCTGCTTCCGATTGGAGTTGGGCTCGCATGGTGGCATTTGCACTTGCACAAGTGGAAGTGGGGAAACTTCTTGCGACAATCTCTGCCTGGACTTCTGTGGACCGCAATTGTCGCGCTTGGAATGTTTTCACTGTGGTTCGTATTCGATCCAGAGCCTCAAGCCATTTGGCGCAATTTTGTACTGGGCGAAAATGTCGGCAAGATGGCAGGTGGTGTCACGCTTTGGCTTCAAGGATTTTTCTGGGGCGGAAATAGTGTTTGGAATCTCGCAGGCAGTTGGTTTCTCAACGCGGGCTTGCTCGCTTTTCCATTCTTTGGTGTCTGCGTGGAATGCTGGAAGCATCGACGCAAATTGATCACCGAAGAGCGACTCCTTTGGATTTGGGTCTTCGCAATTTTTATTGTCTTCTGCATTCCTGCGCAGAGATCCGGTCGCTATCTGCTTGAAGCAATGCCTGCGGTCGCAGTTCTTATGGCAACACGCTGGCATCATGTTGGTCGGAATGCGTTCGTCATTTCGCACATCGCAATCATCGCGGTGCTCTTGCCAATCGGGTGGCTCTCATTCCTGCTCGGTCGCGAGGTGGGCTTCGACGCATTTTCGTGGTGGCACTGGCCACTTGTTGCCGCAGCAATCGTATTCTCCGTCATTTCGATTGCGCGATCTCGCTGGACTGCGATGTGTGCCGCGCCCGCGTCGCTGGCCGTCTTTCTATCTCTGTCAAGTTTTCTGAGTGTCTTCAATGCTCCACTTGGAGCTTTTCCCCAAAACACAATCGACGCAACAACAGACCGCGTTGTATGGATCCCAGAAAACTTCAGATCCGTCGCCGAGAATTATCGATTCTTCTTACCAAGCGCGACAGTCAAAGGCTTTCCGTCCCAAGAGAAATCTCCACCGAAAGATCAAGTCCAAGCAAACGATCTTGCTGTCGTCATTCTTCCGCTCTCTTCGCCAGAGCCCGCGGGTGCGATTGGAAGTCGCATCGAGATGACCAGTCGACACACTGCGAAGCAAATCTGGGAGATGGCAACGGGGAAAGTTCAAGAGCATCTCTTCTGCAGAGAGTGGATCGTTCCTGTTACAGCTGTGCCTGCGAATCCGTGACATCTCGCGCGGGCATTGTCCGCGCAATCCAAATCATCAGTCCCACTGCAACAAGCGCAAGAAATGCAAAAACGCTGAAGATCAGATTGAGCGGTTGACCTGCATCGCGCAAAATGCCAAAGCCCCAGTCCGCGGCGCCACCACAACTGATGCTGACAAAGTTCATGATGCCATAACCCGTTGCGCGTAGATGTGGTCGCGCGATTTGACTGAGAATTGGCATATTGTTGCAATCAAAAAATCCCCAACCAAGTCCAAAGAGCGCAAGAAATGTCACGGCAATGGTCAATGTCCCTGCGTTGCCAACACCAAAGAGCGCAGGCACAAGCAGTGCAATACCAACAGCGCTGGTGTATGCCCGACCGCGTGGTGTTCGCTGGGACCAGCGATCTGCAAGCCATCCACCAATCACGACTCCGATGAGCATCGCGATTGTTGTATAGAGAGTCGCCGACACGCCGGCCATACCTTGTCCAATTCCAAATTCTTTTTTCAGGATCGCTGGCATCCAATCACGCACCACCCATCCAGCAAGTGCGGGAAGTGTGAAGCATGCGACAAGCAATAGAAACGGAAAGCTTGTCAGCAATTCGCTCACGACTGCGCGGATCGATGCGCGTTTTTCTTGAACAACTTCAGCGACACGCGCAGGCGCTTCACGCAGCATAAATGCAAGCGGGAGTGCATACAGAATCCCAACAATGCCCGCAACATGAAATGCGAATCGCCAGCCTAAATCCTGCGCATCCGCGACATATCCACCAAAACCACCAGCCATCATGCCGACATAGATCGCCGTCTGATGCAATCCGATTGCGCGCGAACGAGTTCGCTGCGAGTGATAGTCAGTGATCAATGCGAGCGCCGCTGGAATATAAAACGCTTCGCTCACCCCCATCAGCGTGCGTGTCCAAAGAAGTTCTTGATAGGTCGTCACATTGCCAGTCAACCATGTCACGACCGACCATGAAAAGAGACTGCATACGATTGTCGTTCGCCTTCCAAATCGGTCGGCGATGAATCCGCCGAGTGGACTCAAGAACGCATAGACCCATTTGAATTGACCGAGCATCAATCCCCAGTTCGCGTCCGTCGCAATATCGGCGATGTCTTTCATCACCGAAAACTTCATCGATGCCATCATCTGCCGATCCAAATAATTCAATAGCGCCACGGGCCACAAGAGCGCGACGATCATCCATGCGATACGCATCCAGTTGCGATCATTTGATGCGGTAATTTTCGCAGTCGCAGTCACGCTGTAAAGAATAGAGAAAAAAGCGACCGCAATTTTGCATCAGGCGCTCTCTCTGTCATACAGTAATGCCAATGTTCAACTGCCCACTCTTATCGTTTCTGCTCACCGCGGCTTGCGTTTTGATTCCGTGTCATAGCGCTCCCGCACAAAGTCCGATCGATTCTCCACAAGTTTTGCATGTCTTTTTGCTTGCGGGTCAATCGAATATGGAAGGGCATGGCGTTGTCGATCTCGATGGGACGGATGGATATAACGGCGGCAAAGGAAACCTTGCAAAGTTTGTTGATGATCCTGCGAACCAAGCACTTTGGAGCGACCTCCGAGCCGCAGATAAGTCGTGGGCGAAGCGCGATGATGTCTTTGTTTCGTATCTCACCGAGAGTAAAGAACAGAAAGCCGGACCGCTTTCCGTGGGATATGCAGTTTATGAGGGTGTGAATCACTTTGGACCAGAACTTGGAATCGGCCGCGTACTTGGAAAACATTTCGATTCACCTGTTCTGCTCATCAAGACAGCGTGGGGCGGAAAAAGTTTGGCGAAAGATTTTCGTCCGCCAAGTTCTGGCGGTGTGACGGGTCCTTATTACACACAGATGATCAGCGAGTTTCGCACGGCACTCGCTGCCATTCCAACAGCATTTCCGGCTCTTGCAAAGTGCACTCCAAAAATCGATGGAGTGATTTGGTTTCAGGGATGGAACGACGGCTGCGACAGCGCGGCTGCAGCGGAGTATGAAGAGAATCTTGTTCATCTCATCGCCGATGTGCGCAAAGAGATGGGAGATCCAACGCTTCCATTTATCGTCGGGGAAACTGGGAATATGGAAGGCAACGATGGAAACATTCTCCGAAACGCCCAGCGCAAAGCCTGTGAAAGCAAAGATGTCATCGGCGCGCGTTTCGTGCCAACGGCGCAGTTCTTGCGTAAAGCAGAAGATTCGCCCAACATAACCCACGGCCATCATTGGTTTGGAAATGGTGAGAGTTATCTTTTGATTGGTGATGCGCTCGGACGCGCAACTGTCGAAATGATCTCCGCGCGCAGTAAGAGTAATGTCGAAGCTTCTCGCACAATCATCGACTTCAAAGGCGCGAATGTCGCAAAGGAATGGATGACAGTCAACGATGGCGTAATGGGAGGTAAGTCCAAAGGTGGTCCCACATTCGGCGATGGCAAACTCGTCTTCTCGGGTTCGACGAATACTGATGGCGGGGGATTTTCTTCGATTCGCGGTGCATCGAAGAAGTGGGGCGTCGACGGATTCTCCGGGTTTGTTTTGCGTGTGCGCGGTGATGGTCGAACGTATCAACTCGACACTCGAATCCAATCTCCCAATAATCGCAGAGATGTTTCATATCGCGCGGATTTCAAAACCGTCGACAACGAATGGACCGAAGTCAAAGTTCCATTCTCAGCTTTCAAGCCCTCATGGCGAGGCGCGGATCTTGAAGGGCGCGTTGCAAACTTCGATCCTGCAAATCTTTCGTCGATGGGGATTATGATTTATGACGGCAAAGATGGACCCTTCCGCCTCGAGGTTGATACGATTGCGGTCTATCGAGAGTGAACCGCAAGGTTCTCGATTCCGCGAAGTCCAATTCTGTACTGGGTCCAACTTCGATTGATAACTATCACTAGTATCGTCGGCGCATGACAGTGCGCCGAATTTGGATCATCGCCATACTCTTGTTTGTTGCGCTCAATATTGTCGGACTTGGTGTCAGACCACTCGTCGTGCCTGACGAACCGCGCTACGGAATCATTCCCGCTGAAATGGTTGAAAATGGCAATTGGCTCGCGCTTCGGATGGCGGGATTTGTCTATTACGAAAAGCCCCCGCTTGGATATTGGTTTACAGCGGCAAGTCTTTCTGCCTTTGGCCATAATGCCTTCGCACTTCGACTGCCCAGCGCAATCGCAACTCTTGTCGCCGCACTCGTGGTCGCGTGGATGACAGTTCGCATCACTGGTCGTCGCGATGATGGTCCGCTTGCATTTATGGTGCAGACAACCACACTTGCTCCGCTCATCTTTGGATCAGTCGCACTTCTCGATCCTCCATTCGCCGCACTTGTATCGCTATCGATGGGCGCTCTTTATTGTGGTTGCACGACTCAGGGGCGCGTGCGCGCAGGTTGGCTTGCGCTGGCAGGTGTTGCTGCAGGATTTGCATTTCTCACGAAGGGACTCTTGGCGTTTGCAATCCCCGGTCTTTCAGCGATTATGTTTCTCGCGTGGGAACGCCGCTGGAAAGACATGATCACGATGCCTTGGATTCCACTTGGCGCTGCTGCCATCACTGCCGCTCCATTCGCTTGGATGATTCATCGCGCAGAACCTGGCTTCTGGAATTACTTCATCGTGGTTGAACATTTTCGGCGCATTGCGCGTCCAGATTCCAATCAACATCAAGAACCCTGGTGGTTTTTCCTCGCATTGTTTCCCATATGCGCGATGATTTGGACGCTCGCATGGCCCAACGCTTGGAAAGGTTTGCGTGATGCAGGGGAGTGGAGCGCAGGTATGTGTTTCATGACCTCGTGGATCGTGGGACCACTCGCGCTGCTCTCATTTAGTAGTGGGAAATTGCCAACATATCTGCTTCCAATTTTCCCACCTGTTGCAGTGCTCATCGTGCTTGGACTTCGACGCGCACATTCATCGGGCCGAATCACATTGAATCGAGCCGCAATCATTGCTCGTTGGTTGCTTCGTCTTTGTGCGGTGGCATCGTTTATGATCGCGCTTGTCGGTGGTCGTAAGTTTGGCATCCCAACCTTGTGGGATTCCAACGAGTCGTTGCGATTTCTATTGATCGGTGTCGCGTTTCTTCTCTGGGCGCAACTTGATGCGTGGAGTTGGAAAGCGTTCGATGATCGCAAGTGGCTCGTGCGAACTACATTGGCACCCGTCCCGATTCTGCTGACAATTCCGTTCTTCTTTCCAACCGAACTGTTCCCAGCATCAAAGAATCCTTGGCCACTCTTTGATCGTCTTACAGAAAAATTGCGTACATCCGCCTTGCTCGTTACATCGCACGAGCCAGCGCACGCACTCTCATGGGCGACAGGGCGCTACGACATCGTGATCGCTGGCAGTGCAAGTGAATTCGACAACGAACTCGATATCAACTCAGAGCAAGCGCGTCGAATTAAATGGGATGATGTCGGCGCGCGAATCAGCCAAGCAAGAGCGACTTCAACATCGCAATCGGTGGCGGTGGTCTGCCCGACGAGTGAAGTGGATCGGATTCTGCAAACTGCTGGCGTACCAGTTGTTGACACACGCGAGAGCGACGGAAATCTAACCGTCCTTTATTGGCGCTAGTTTTTTCCCCATCGAACCAAGTTTCCGCGTGGCGCAAGCCACACCCAGTCCACGGAATCCTTCACTTGCGTGGACTTTTCAAGTTTGCCTTGATCATCCACCCCATCACTTCCAACCGACCACATTCGAAAACCATTCGCATCGCTCGCCATCAAGATTGGCTTTCCATTCCACGGATCTTTAGGGGCTTCGCCATTGCAAAGTGTGGTCAAGTCCGCGGCACTCGCCGGCCACTTGCCATTCGCACGGTGATACAACTCGGCGGCGATTGCTGCCATAGCCGCATCACGAACAGCTTGATCAAACTTAAAGTTCATGCCAACGTGGGAATATGCGGGGGTAAAGAAAGCCTCCAGGATGTATCGACTTTCTTGCGCATTCATGCTTACTTCCCATTCATAATCCCGCTTTTTCTGTGAAGTGAGGGCATCACTCAGCGAGCCATTCAATTCGCCCATTGCTACTTCCATTTTTGCTTCGTAATGATCCAATGCATCTTTACGACCAGCCACCGCATAGGCGGCATATGGCTTACTCAGCAAACTCGCAAGAAAAACTTTGTTAAAACGGCCTCCGCCAGAATTGGAAAAATCGCTCAATGAGTTAAACAAATGCAGTTGCTTCCACTGTGGCGCAAATCGACCATCACCGTGCCCGTCATCTGTATATAAACGTTGAACTACATCTTCAAACATCAATCGTTCGCTTGTGAGATCGATCCGCTCCAACGCAGGTGGCACAGAGCGAAGTGCAGCCTGCAAGCGATTCAGTTGCGTATCGGTAAATATGTTGGGCTTCCATTCAAGCGCCATCAATATTTTGTTGGTCACATTCGCTCGAATCGCCATGCCAATAAGATCACCAATCAAAATGCGACCTTCCTGCACATGAATTGAAATCGCCATCATCGCTTCTGCGTCACGCGTGGCGCGTTCGCCATCTCCTTGATCGATCGCCAGCATTATGTCCGTCGCAAGAACATTGGTTGCATTGCGCATCACAGACAAATGGGGTAAGAGAATATTCACAAAAGATAATTCTGTCACATCTAATTTATCCATTGCTGCGTCGGCAAGTGATTTTCTTTGGTATTCCTTCCCGAGTAGCGCCGCGTCAGCATCAATTGCGGGAGTTCCAACTGGAAAACCAAAAATTGGTCGCCGTGACGCGGCACGCAATGCAGCGAGCTGTGGTTGATGCGCTGAAATCCAGTCGGTTGCTGTGGCCCACTCCTTGTCGCTGGGAAGTGGTGCATTCCTCGCGGCAATGGCTCCTTCCGATTGTTTCTTCGGATCATCCGCCCCCAAGCCCATCTCTACCAACGCATCCCGATACGCCGGCCATGCAACTTGGTCTGGTGATTTCGCCACGGGTAAAGAGTCGCGATATTGCTTGACGGGATCAAAGGAAACTCTTGGACCGTCCATACTCATAGAGATGGCGACGACTGCATAGAACAAGACAAACGCCCCAGCCGCGCGTACGGACCACGTGAATGTAAAACCAAATGCCCGATCAATCGGCGAGCGTTTCGCAATCACCGCAACACGCAGGCTTTTCGCGCAAGCATCCGCGTCGCCATACGCTCGAACCACATCATCGGCTGACTTGCCGCTGGCAAGCGCCTCTTGAAAGTGAGAATTCAGTTCGCGGGTGACATCTATGCGCTCTGCTTTGCGCAGTTTGGTTTTCTTGGCAACTTGCGCTATCAAGTCGCGGATGTTCTGCGGAAGATCATTGTTCATGCCAAAGCCCCTGCGATGTGTTGCGTAAGACCGAGTGCCTCCATGGCGGTTGTCAGCTTGCTCCAAGTAATTGAATCCTGCGCGAGTCGTTTCTTGCCGGTTGAAGTCAGCCTGTAATACTTGCGTGGTCGGGAACCGTTTTCATCCCAGCGCGATGCGACAAATCCCTTCGCTTCCAGGTTGTACAGCATTGGATAGAGCGTGCTTTGACCCATCGCCAGCACGCCTTCAGTGCGCTTTTCAAGCGCCTCCACAATTTCATATCCATACATCTGCCCGCGTTCAAGCAGTTTTAGAACCGCAACCGGCCCAACTCCGCGCAAGAATTCGCCTTCAACTAGTTTCATGTGATATCTCCTTGGCACATACTATACGCCGCATAGTATGCGCAAGCAAGTGCATTTCTACAATTTTTATGCCTGCTTGGCGTGCTTGCCGCGTAATTTCTTCTTTTCAACTTCTTCCAAGTATTTGCGAGTTGCTGCAGGAAGAACATCCCACATTTTTATGGCGAAGACCAGTCCAAGCACGGTGAATGGCAGTAGGAACATTGGCCAATACGACCAGCTTTCAGTGGCCAGATATCCGATCACGAATGATTGGATCGCGCTGCCCGCATAGGCAAACGAGTCTGCAATGCCAGTCGCAGTCGCAGCGGCTTTTCTGCCGCCAAAGTCCGCCGTCGCTGTTCCCGACATGATTGAATGCACCCCAATCACAGCCATCATAATTGTGACGGCGGAAACGCCCATCACCAGCATTCTGTATTCCAAGAACAATTTCAACAGAGAACTATCTTGCGGCGTTGCCACGGCATTCAGAGGTTGAACCGTCAGGCAGACAATCATCAACGCAGTGCTGATCAACATAATCACTTGCATAAATCCAGCGCTTGGCGCACGGCGCGAATTGAAAAACTTGTCGCTCAAAAATCCCGCCGTGAAACCGCCAGCAATTCCGGTGATGCATCCCCAGAATCCCCAGTTGGTGGTGATCTGAGTCACGCCAAGCCCAGTTTCTTTGGCAAAGGTTTGATACCACTGCATGATCCCATTGCGCAGAACGCCAGAAGTCAATTCGATCACACCGATCACCAGAATAATTTTGTTGGTGAAGATCTTGCGCATCAATTCCCAATAGCCATATTTTTTCCCATGCGCATCATCATGTGATGCATCGTGCGTTTGGAAATCACTGAAGCCCGCTTCGTCAGGCGTGTCCTTGAGAAGAATGACATCGATCAACGCCCACACAAGCATGATCATGGATGGGATGGCAAAGATCAGCCAAAATGCTGGGATAGTGCGACCATCGAGAGCGAACATATAGTTCAATATCTCGTGCGTTAAGGTTGGTATAGCGGGCTGATCCAATTTCACCGCATCAGCAATCGCTCCGCCCCAATCAAACGCAAAGTAAACCCCAAGAGAAATCAGCGTTCCAAAGATTGCGCCAAATGTTCCGCGCTCGCGCACATGAAACCAAAACGATTTCACTTTGATCGTGGAGACCGCGCCGAAACTTTGGCAAAGCATGTTCAATCCATAGAGCACGGAGAACGCCACCACCAGATTCACCTTCAACGCGCCGTTCAAGAACAGATACAGCACGCCCGCCATCGCGGCGTTCATAATGCTCGAACCAATGGCACCCACCAGAATTCCGCGCTTGCCGCCGACGCGATCCACCAGCGGACCAACAAAGAAAAGCGAAACGGCGTACACAGTGAAACCAACGCCGCCGATGATTCCAAAATCCTCCTTGGTCATCAAGTCGCCGAGCGCGCCCTTGGCAACCACCAGGTTGTATCGGCCCATATACAAGAACGCATAAGTCATTCCCAATGGGAACCAATTCACAAAGCGTCGCAACATAAACTTGCGCGTGTGATGCAATGGGTTGGTCAAGAAGTACAGAACAATGATGTATGTCAAGGCCAAACTGACAAGGAAGAGTTGCATAGTGTTCTTTGCTGTGACTCAATCTGTCACAATTTGTCTTTCAATTTCGTGCAAATGTGATAGTTGATGGGATAAAGTTGAACAGATCCAAACTTTTGGAAGCGTATCCAATTCATAAACAATGAATGCTCTGTCAGTTTACTCGTTTGACCTCTTTCGCAATTTGGAACTCAACCCCTTGCGCCTTACGACCTTCCGGTGGGGCATATGCGAGAGTTTGCGCCACCCCGTGTTTCCCTGCAGATAAAAAAATGGGCGATACTGGATTCGAA
>SXGR01361699.1_pt1 | contig 26473 bp, 13 predicted proteins | sample 3174711 | NCBI WGS metagenome assembly SXGR01 (sample SAMN11356860, study PRJNA531348) | freshwater metagenome | isolation source: freshwater sample F1-60 | place: China: Fuxian Lake, Yuxi | collected 2017-12-25
ACGAGCTACGTGCAGGCCGTGGGCTGGAAGGCGAGCGGGCGGATGCTGGTGAGCGCGGGCGCGGACAACGTGATCAAGGTGTGGGACACGGTGACGGGTGACCGGAAGAAGAACGTGGATGGCGCAGGCAAGGAAGTGACTGCGGTCGCGTTCGTGGGCGTGACGGATCAATTCATCGCGGCGTCGGGCGATGGGCAGGTGCGCGTGCTGAAGGAGAACGGCGAGAAGGTGCGTTCACTGGAAGGCGCGAGCGATTTCGTGAACTCTGCCGCCGCGACGCCGGACGGCCGCTACGTCATCGCCGGTGGCCACGACGGTTTGCTGCGCGTGTGGAACGGGAACGACGGGAAGCTGGTGGGGAGTCTGGAGCCGGGGAAGTGAGCAAGAAGTCACGACGCACCCAAATGGATCGGGGTCATTCCCGCAGGCCAAGCCAATGCAAAACAAAGGAGGCATTGTGCTGTGCCGAATGATTGGTCGATTGCGCTGCCCACGCCTTGATGGATGGAATCAAGATCACAATATCAGGGTAAGTGAGCGACCCCACCGTGCCTGCGTGAAACACGGCCGAGATTGTGTTTGCCGGAAGTGAATTGTCCAAGTTTCCAAGCGTATTAGTCGAAAGTCCGCTGTTTGTGAGGCAATTCTGAAGTGCAGGGATGGCGGGAGGCCCAATCGCAGCCAGCGTCGGCACGAAGTGCGGATACTTCACTACAAACGCGTGAATCGCCGGAATCGCTGGCTCGCCCAGTTCCCCCAGCGCCCGAAAGCCGACCTCGGCCCGCATCTGATGATTCGGATGGGGCAATCGATAGCCGATCAAAGTTTGTTTTTTCAGCACTTGATTCACCCTCCATCTCCAAGCCCCACCACTCGGGTGCTTTTCGATTTCCTTCAGCAGCCATGGGATCGCGTTCGTCCCGATGGCGCGCACTGCGCGCACCTGGGGAGTCTGCGGATTGGCTTGCTCAGTACGGGTCAGCGCCTGCAATTCGTCGAGCCAGGTGGACAACTGCTTCCCTTCGTGACGTGGCTCGCCTGGCACCAGCAACCACCAAACGAAGGCTGCTACGAAGAAGATGCTGAGGAGCACCCACTTGGGGGATGGGGGGATTTTGACCTTCATTCCGTGAGGTTTCTTGTAGGCAGTGGGATACGGAAAGTCAACGCGGCCACTTCAGGGCGAATTCCTCGCGGGCGCGCGCGTACGATGCGTGCGTCTTGATTTCGGCGGTTTCTCGGCTTGCTTCTCGTGGTCGGATTTGTTGTCATCACGCTTACTCACTCGGTAACAAATCAACCCATAACGAATACTTCATGTACAATCCTATGAAAAAACCCCTCGCGAGTTCCCACGAACGCCGCGGCGGCCTGCGTCGAGCCAGCCGACTTGTCGCCTCGGCCACCTGTGCGTTGCTGGCAGTGTCCGCTGTTGCGGATACCAAGTTAATCACCGACGGCACGGCTCTGCGTGTCCACGTTCCCGCCGATGGCAACCTCGGCGGCACGTGGCGCGGCCCGTCGTTCAACGACTCCGGATGGACGGCCGGTCAGAACGGCGTCGGCTACGAAGTCAACGGCGGCGCTTATAACGCGCGCGTCCTGGCGGATTCCCGGTTTGAATTCTCCACCGGCGGCGTCCAGGGCGAGAACAACTGGCTCAACGGTTATTACGACAAGACCGGTGATGCTGATGGCAGCTATGCCGCGAACGACTTTCAGCCTTTCCCCCGCTCGGAAGGGCCGTGGAGCGCGGTCAACTTCTGGGACGGCGGTTCTTGGAACTGGAGTCCGGATCCCGTGCCGTGGGACACCATCGGCGCGACGGACGTGCATCCGAACGGCATCAACAACGGCAACGAGCACTGGGTCATCCGCCGCTGGAGCAGTTCGGCCAATGGCCCTGTCACGCTGCGTTTCCACCTGCGCAAGACGAACCTCAACGGTACCGGCGTGACTGGCAAGGTCTTCAAGAACGGCGTCGAAATCTTCTCGCGCACCATCGGTGGCGGCGACGGCACTGGCTTCGATGTTTTTGTGAACACGACTTCTGCCCCGGGCGACGTGTTTGACTTCGCGCAAACCCCGGTCGGCACCGGTGGTGACGAGGGCGACGGCGCCGACGGCAGCGCAATGACGGCTGTCATTCTCTCGGGCACCGTGACACCTCCGCCTCCGCCGGTGGTGCCTGTAGGCATCGCGGACAGTTCAGCAGATTGGAGCGCCACGGGCGTCCAGGGTGCGAACAACTGGTATTACGGCTTCTACAACCGCACTGCCGACGCGGACGCCAGTTACGATCCGAACACGGACTTCAACGCAACCGATCCCGACTGGACCTTCTCCGGTGGCAACTGGGTGCTCGGCGCGGCCGGCAATCCGGGCGCGAACCCGCCGTGGGACACGATCGGCCAGACGAGCTGGCACCCGAACGGCGACAATCAGCCGCAGGGTAATCACTGGGTTATCCGCCGGTGGATTTGCGAAGTCGATGGCGACATCTACGCCCGTGTGCGTTTCGCGAAGGCGAACGGTGCCGGCAACGGCACCACCCTGCACGTCCTTCGCAACGGGGTCGAAGCCTACACCGTCACCCTCAACTCCACTGCAGGCGTGGATGTGAACGTCCCGTTCCCCGGCGTGTTCGTGGGAGACAAGATCGAGTTCGCTCTCGATCCGAAGGGCGTCGATGGCCTGTTCGGCGACGGCTCTGACAGCTCGACCATCACCGCGACGATATTCACCGGCGCGCCGCCGGCTGGCGCGCTGGCAGACAGCGTGGCGGACTGGAGCGCGGCGGGCGTTCAAGGCGCTAACAACTGGACCTACGGCTTCTACAATGAGACCGCAGATGCCGATGCCAGCTACAATCCAAACACGGACTTCAACGACACCGATCCTAGCTGGACATTCCTGGGTGGCTCATGGCAGCTCGGAGTTCCCGGCAATCCCGGCGCGAATGCCCCTTGGGACACCATCGGCCAGACCGACTGGCATCCGAACGGCAGCAATCAGCCTCAGGGCGCGCATTGGGTTATCAAACGCTGGGCCAGCGAAGTCGATGGTGATGCCTATGCGAACGTCCAGTTCGGCAAGGCCAACACTGGTGGCGGCAACGGCGCTACGTTGCGTGTGCTCGTCAACGGCACCCAGGTCTTCATCAAGACCGTCGCGTTCAACGACGGCACCGGCATCAACACGAATATCAACCTCCCTGGCCTCTTTATCGGTGACAAGGTCGAGTTCGCGCTCGACCCGCTCGGTACCGATGGGCTCAAGGGCGACGGTGCTGATGGTTCCTACATCCGCGTGAAGATTCTCGCGGGCCTCCGTCCTGAACCGCCCCGGCCGTTTGTGCCCGGCGTTGCGGACTGCATCCGCACGGACATCGAGAGCGCGATGAAGGGCGTCAACCCCTCCGTTTACGTCCGCATTCCGTTCGATGTCACCAACCCGGCGCAGATCGAGACGCTCAAGTTGAAGATGAAATACAACGATGGTTTCGTGGCCTACCTCAATGGCGCGGAAGTCATCCGCCGGAACACTCCGACTGCCATTGCTGGCATCACTGTCGCTGACAGCGTTGCCGACTGGTCTCCGAATCCTGACATCGCGGTCAACGGCTGGTCCTATGGTTACTATGACCAGAGCCTCGACGTGGATGGCACATACTCAGGCGGAGCAGACCTCACGCAGTTCCCGCACGACGGACTTGGTCACAGCCCGACGGACTTCTGGCAGGGCACCGGCTGGGATTGGTTCGCCGGCAACCCCCCTTGGACTGAGCTCTTCCAGGAAGGCACTCATCCGAATCACCCGAACGGTGGAGCGGTGGATCCCGGCAATCCCGGCACTCACATCCAATGGACCGCCCGCCGCTGGACAGCGACGGTGGATGCCAACCTCAAGTGCCGCGTGCGTTTCCGCAAAACGAACCCGAATTGCGGCGACGGCGTGAAAGTTGTGGTCTTCCACAACAGCCTGCAGGTTTACTCGCAGACCATCGCGTTCAACGACGCGGTCGGCCGCGATGACACTATCGACCTCCCCGATGTCTTCCTCGGCGACAACATCGACGTTCTCCTCGGGCCTGGCGAAGGCAACGACTATTGCGACGGCTCGGCATTCAGCGCCGTGCTGTTCGAAGGCGAGCCCAGCATCCCGTGGAACGGCCTCGCGACGGCTTCCCGCAGCGCGACCGAGTCGATCTCCGCCGAGGTCTTCGACATCACCAGCTTGATCGGTGAGCTCGTTCCCGGCCGCAACGTTTTGGCCATCCAGGGCTTCAACGCCGGAATCAGCGACAACGAGTTCCTACTCAACACGGAACTGGTCGCGAACCGCGCGCCCACGGCTGTCAACGACTCGCTCACAGCCGCTCTGGATGCCGCTCTGGACATTCCCGCTGCGACGCTCCTCGCAAACGACACGGACGCCGATGGCGACCGACTGCATCTGACCGGCGTCAGCCCCGGCTATGCAACGACCGGTGGCGGCACGGTGCGCCTCCACGGCAACACCGTTCGCTACACGCCGCTCGCGGGATTCACCGGCCTGGACAGCTTCACCTACACGATCAACGACGGTGGCAGCCGTTCCTCGACGGCGACGGTGGACATCAACGTCGTTCCGCCTCCGCCGACAATCGCCTGCCCTGGTGACATCGTTGCGGAATGCACGGGTGGACTCACGGCTGTCACCTTCACCGCCACGGCGCAAGACGCCGCCGGCGCTCCGGTGCCTGTCGTCTGCACGCCGGCTTCCGGCAGCGGGTTCCGTCTCGGCATCACCCCGGTGACCTGCACCGCCGGTGCGGCCGGATCCTCCAGCTCCTGCACGTTCAACGTCACGGTGCGCGACACACTGCCGCCGGTCATCAACTGCGGCGCTGACATTACGGTCGATGGCACTTCGGCTGCCGGCGCAGTGGTCACCTACATCTCCAGCGCGAGCGACGCGTGCGGCATTGCTTCCCTGGCTTGCGTGCCGTCATCGGGCAGTACCTTCCCAATTGGCGTGACCACGGTGACCTGCACCGCCATTGATGGCGCAGGCAACTCGGCCTCGTGCTCGTTCCGCGTGACGGTGCTGGAAAGCAATCACGCGCCGACCGCGAAGATCGACACCGACGCCCTCGTGGACTTCTCGCCCGACTTCGATCACCCGGTTCTCATCAGCTGCAACTGGTGGAACGCGTGCCTGATCCTAGACGGCAGCCTGTCCACTGATCCGGACGGCGACGCATTGACGCACCTGTGGTTCATCGAGCCGAGCCCGCTGCCCTTTGCGGCCGGCCCTATCGCGACGAACTGCCTGGAAGTCGGGACGCACACCATTGTGCTGACGGTCAGCGACCCGGACGGCGCCAGCGGCAGCGACAGCCTGACCCTTGAAGTGGTGACGGCACCGTTGGCGATTGAGCTCCTGATGGAGAAGGTGACCGAGAGCAGTCTCAGCCGCACGATTAAGCGCGAACTGCTGGCGGTGCTGCGCACGGCACTCAACCAGGCCAAGAACGAGCGCATCCGCCCGACCCAGAACACGATGGACTCTTTCGAGAAGAAAGTTCGTGCGAAGGTCGTGGGCGAGAACTCGGAACTGGCGACCTGCCTGATCCGCTGGAGCCAGGCCATCAGCTCCGGTATGGAGAAGTGCATCAAGGCCCCTGTGGTCAAGAAGGACTACAAGGGCGAGCAAGAGCCGAACTAATCGCGGCGACCTTCGTCGCATCGCTTGATGCGAGAATCACCGGCCGGGAGCTGTTCAAGCTCCCGGCCGTTCTGCTTTCGGTGGACTCTGCGGGCGCATCTTGGCACTTGCTCCGGAGCGCGGCTGTGTCGAAGACCAGCCGCAGCAGGTTCGTCTGGCTCACGGCGCGAAAACCACGCCAGCGCTTGGCCAGCAAGAGCAGGCTGCGGCTGGTCGGGGCGACACAGCCGCGTTCCACTCGGAGCACCGCGGGGTGTCCGGACGCGCGCGGACTCTCTCGCGATGAGGAAGGAGTCTTGAGATTGTGAGCGGCCTGTACAACCTTCGCGGCATGACGACCATGATGTTGATGCGCCATGCGGTACGGACGGTCTTGCTGGCGCTCAGTTGCTGGCTTTGGCTCGCCGCCCCGCTGGTTGTTCCAGCCGCGCCTGTTCCGCTGGCGCGGAATGTCGTGGTGTTGGGCGACAGTCTCGCTGCCGGCTATGGGCTCGATCTCTCCGAAGCTTTTCCCGCGATTTTACAGAAGAAGGCAGCGGCTTCAGGTCATCACTGCACAGTCGTGAATGCTGGAGTCAGCGGCGATACCAGCGCGGGCGGATTGCGGCGGATCGACTGGTTGCTCAAGCGCCCGATCGATGTGCTGGTGCTGGAACTCGGCGGGAACGACGGGCTGCGCGGCATCCCGGTGGGCGTCACGAGGACGAACTTGCAGGCCATCATCGACCGGACGAAGCAGCGTTATCCGCAGGCGCAGATCGTCATCGCCGGGATGCAGATGCCGCCGAACATGGGCGTGGATTATACGGCGGCGTTCGCGAATATTTTCCCGGAGCTGGCGAAGGCGAACAATGCGGCGCTCGTCCCGTTCCTCCTCGAAGGCGTCGGTGGGCGGCCGGAGATGAACCTGCCGGATCTCATTCACCCAACGGCCGCCGGGCAGCGAATCCTCGCCGACAACGTGTGGAAGGTATTGGAACCGGTGTTGTCGAAACTGCCGGCGTCGAAGCCATGAACGCCGAACCATCGCTTGAATCCATCCGAGGCTACCTCTTCTTCGGCGACAATCTCGCCACGAGCGGCATGCCGGAGCCTGCGCATTTTGCGGCGATGCGCGCTGTTGGATTCGAGGTCGTGATCAACTTGGCACTGCCGACGTCCGACTTCGCGATGCCTGACGAGGGCGCGCTGGTCACGGGTCAAGGCATGACCTACGTGCATCTTCCGGTGAGGTTCGATGCGCCAACGCGCGAGGACTTCGAACGGTTCACCAGGCTGATGGACTTGTTCTCGGCGCAGCGGGTTTTCGTACATTGCGCGGCGAACATGCGCGTCTCGGCGTTTGTGTTTCTGCACCGGATGCGGACGGGCACAGTGGAACGGCTCGCGGCGGAACGGGATTTGAAGGCGATCTGGGAACCGGACGCCGTGTGGCGCGGGCTGATTAATCGCCTTCTGGCGGAGTGGAGCTTGCCGCCGTTGGATTAAAGGGGTTCGTGAATCCTCCCGGCGGCGGGGCGTGACGGCGAAGGTGTTTGATCGCGACGGCGAAGTCCTTGGGCCAGGGCGCGGTGATCGTCACGTCCGCTCCGGTGACCGGATGCGGAACGGTCAATTGCTCGGCGTGCAGCGCGGTAGTGCCGATGAGCGGCCGCTCCGTTTTCCCGGGCTTGAGGCTGTAATGTTCCTTGAGTTCGGACAAGTAGAGCGGGCGCGCGCCATAGACACGGTCACCACAGATTGGCAGGCCCCAGTGCTTAAGGTGGACGCGAATCTGGTGCGTGCGTCCGGTGTAGGGCCGGCACTCGACGAGGGTGTAGCCGCGGAACTGTTCGCGGATCGAGAAGGCGGTGCGGGATTTCTTGCCGTTCTTTGGATCGACGCGCATGTGGCCGGGACGTCCGGGGAACGGGCCGATGGCTGCGTTCACTTCCCACTGCGGCTCGGGCGGTGTGCCGGGGAGAATCGCGACATAAGTCTTCACCGGCTTCTCAGTGCCAAACAGGTTCGCGAGACAGACGAGCGCCGGCTTGGTCTTGGCCATCAGGATGACGCCGCTGGTGTCGAAATCGAGCCGGTGCGCGTTGGCGAGGTAGGAGAGGCCGCGTGACTTCGCCCAGGGTTTGCCTTCCGCGATGCCGCTGTGCAGGAGCTTCATCAGGTTCGGCCGCTCGGCGTCGTAACGATCGGGCGAGGTGAGCAGGGCAGGGGGCTTCGAGATGGCCAGCAGATGGTCATCCTCGAAGAGCACGGGGATCTCCCAGAATTCCTTCGTGGCAGGGGAGGAGAGTTTAATGGGTTCGCTCACAATAGAAATAAAAAGCGGCGCGAGGGCGGTTACGCCAGACTCGCGCCGCGGAATTCAGAACCGGGCTTACTGGGCTGGCGTGGCCGAGTTGATGGTGGTCTCGCGGCGCGGCGGGGCGACCTTCGAGAGTTCGACTTGCTTGCGGAACCATTGTTGGAACGAATCGTTCTGGCGGGAGACGCGCAGTTGATTGACGAACTGAGGGAGCTCTGCCTGGAGCTTGGTTTCGTCAATCGCCGGGCGGCCCTTGACGTAGAGGATGTAGCCACCCTCCATCGGCGGTTGAGCCGGCATGTAGGGCGTTGCTTTGCCGGCTTCCATGTCGAGCGCGGCTTGGACGTTGCGGAGGTTCACGCGGGCATCGGTGTTCGTGAGGGTGCGGGTCGCGGCGGAGATAGGGGGCAAGTCGATGAGCTTGACCTTCTCGGCGGCACAGATGTCGGTGAAGGACTTCTTGGCAGCGAGGCCGTTGGTGAGCGTGATGTGGAAGGCCTGGCCGGCTTCGCGCGCCTTGGTTACGGCGAGGAAGTTCTTGTAGTCGGTGGTGACCTTCTCGCGGATGAGGGCGAGCGGCTGTTGTTCGCTAGGAATCCGGCCCTTGCGCGCGATGACGTAAACGGCGCGGCGGCCGGGAATCGGGTTGAAGAGCACCGGCTTGTCGTCAGTGAGCGAGAGGGCTTTCTGGCGGACGTTTTCGCGAACGGTCATTTCTTCCGGGGAAGCCGGGCGGCCGCCGAGGGTTTCGTTCTCGATTTCGTCGAGGCCTTCCCGGGCGTGGAAGGGAGCGGTGACGCGGACGGCGTGGCCCTTGGCGGCGGCCAGTTTCTCGAAGGTCGCGGTCTGGTTCGGCACTGTCTCGGCCATCAGTTCGCTGCCGAACTCCGTCGCGGCGCGGCGCGCGGCGAGCAGGGCTTCGTTCAGGCGCAGGTCGTCTTTGATTTTGGCCTTGGCGGCTTCCTCGGACAGCACCTTGCCGTCGTCATCCGTCCAGCCGTTGGTGCCGTTGCGGCCTTTGAAGTAGAAGTCCGAGACGATCTCGTTGAGGTTGGTCAACTGCGCGATGCGTTTGTCGGCATCAGTGAAATAGTTCGAGGCATGGAAGGCCGCGTAGCTGATGGTGATGCGGTCGGGCAGGCGGTAGAAGGCCTGTCGGTTCGTATAGAACGTCTCGACGGCGTTGTTGGTGAGGACGACCTTGTCGAGGTAGTTGCTAGTCCAGAACGCGGCGAGCTGCGTGGAGACTTCCTGGTTTTCCTTGCGCCAGAGGGATTCGGCGTCGCTGGGCAGGACGAGACGCGAGGTGGACGATGCGGCGGCGATCAACTGGCGCAGGCTGGATTCGTTGCGGACGAACCTGTCGTAGTCCGCGATGCGCAGGCCGTTGGGCTGGAGGATTTCCTTCTCGAGGGATGCGTAGGGATAGTCGCGGAGCTGCTCGTACATCATCACGGCGACGGCCTTCTCGCTGGCCTTGATGCCCATTTCCTTGAGCTTCTGGACCATGAACACGCGGGAGATGGTTTCGTTTTCGAGGCGGCTGGTGTCGTCGCTCGTCGGCCATTTGCCGGTGTAGAGAAACTGCGAGAGGCGCACCTCGTTGTAAGCGTTGCGGTATTCCTCCTGGCCGATGGGTTGGCCGTTGATGGACCCGAAGTCGCCGTTCCCTCCCCCCGACGCACTGTCGAGGTTCACGTCGGAGAAGAACACGACCATGCTGATGCTCATGGTCACGATGAGAAAGAACCAAAGGCCTTTCGAGTGTTTGCGTATTGTGCCGAACATAATCTGTCTGTGTTTAAGGGTGCGAACCCTAGCCACCCGAGACAAAGCGGGTCAAACCGAAAAAGCCCCGCAAATCTACTCTCGCGTCCGCCGGGCTTTCACCGGGTGGCTGGTCTCACATCGTCCCCTGTCTTCGGCAGAACCCAGGGTTTGCTTCACCCCCGGACTCACAGGCAACCTGCCGCCAGTGAACATTGAACCTTCCTTCAAGGGCTGGACCAAGCCCGGTCCCGTTCCGCCGGGTGCGTGCGGTGACGCCGGGCAACCCGTCGCGGAGCCCGGCGAAACGCTGGATGCCATCAGCGGTCATTTTCGGCTCTTTCAACTCCGCGATGGTCACCGGTTCTCCACCGACGACGTGCTCACGGCCTGGTACGGAACGACGTGGTGTCCGACCGCCCGCACCGCCCTCGACCTTGGCAGCGGCCTTGGGACCGTGGGGATGATCGCCGCCTGGCGGCTCCCTGCCGCGCGCTTTGTCACGGTGGAAGCCCAGGCGGAAAGCGTCCGACTGGCGAACAAGTCGGCGCGTTGGAACGGGATTGAAGAGCGTTACGAGATTCGCAACGGCGACTTCCGCGACCCGGCGGTGCTGCGGCCCGATGAGCAGTTCGATCTCGTGCTGGGAAGCCCGCCGTACTTCCCGCCAGGAAGCGGCGTCGAGGGCGACCACCCGCAGAAAGTCGCCTGCCGGTTCGAGATGCGGGGCGACGTGGGCGATTACTGTGCGACTGCTGCGCGTCACCTTGCGCCGGGCGGATGGTTCGCCTGCGTGTTCCCGATTCACCCTGAGACGCAGGAAGCCCGTGTGCTCGAAGGCGCGAAAGCCGCCGGCCTGACCATCGTGCGCCGGCGTGCCGTCGTCCTGCGCGAGGGCGAACGGCCGTTGCTCGGGTTGTTTGCGATGGTGCGCGCGGCGGATCTGCCGGAGCGGATGCGCACGCGCACTTGGGTGGAACCGCCGCTCATCATCCGCGCGGCGGACGGCTCGGTGCATCCCGAGTACTCGGCGATCAAACTCTCCTTCGGCTTCCCGCCGTGACGCGCGCAGGCTACGCCGCCGCTTCGCCCGGAACGCTCAACAACGGCAGGCGTAACTCGACGACGACCCCAGGCCCGGGTTCACGGTTGCTCATCCGGAATGTGCCGCCCTGTTCGCGCACGAGTGCTGCGACCATGGCCAGCCCGAGACCCATCCCGGCCGTTTCCCCGGTGATCTCTTTCTCGCCCTGATAATACGGCAGCCAGACCTGGTTCAATCGATCTGCCGACACGGACACGCCGTCGTCCGCGATGTTCAACGCCACCCAACCCGGCTCTGCCGTTATGCACCTGATGTTAACCGTCGGCGACTGCTGCGGGTGAAACTTGATCGAGTTCTCCAGAATCTCCCGCAGGATGGACTCCGCCGCCGTGGTGGAAGTGCGGACAAAAAGGTTCGCCAACGCCGGCTCCACCGTGACTTCGACTCCAGTCGTGATGCCTAGATTGCCGGCGACGTTCTTCGCCAGTGCCGGGAGCGAGCTTAGTGGTGCGGGCCCGCCCGTGCCTTGCAACGCGCCTGCTCCGAGGAATGACAGGATGTCCTCGATCTCCTCATGCAGTCGGTTCGCGCACGTTCCCGCCATCCCGGCTGTCTCCTCGAAATCCGCCGGCGACATTGTGCGACCGTCGGATTGGATCAATTCCAGGCAACCCAGCAGCCCGTTGAGCGGTGTGCGGAGCTTGTGCGACACCCGGCTGTGAAAGCGCCACAAGTCCCGCTGGTGCTCCATTCGCTGCGTGACGTCCAAGATGCGTAGGATTTGTCCGCCCTCGGACGCGGAAACTGGCAATCGCTCGATTTGCAACCACTGCGCCGGACTCGTCTCGCTCTCCGGCTGGATCACGCGCAAAGGTTCCGCCAGCGCCGCGCCGACATTGGCGGGCATTTCCCGCTCGAATTGATAATGCCGCCGCAACAGATCTGTCCACGTCTCCGCTGGCAACGCGCCGTCGGCCGGAAGTCCGAGGAACGACCGTGCCCGTCGATTTGCGTAGATCACCCGGCCCTGCGCCTCCGTTTGCAGGTAACCGTCGCTGGCGTTCTGGGCGATGTGCTCGAACTTCTCGCGCTCCGCCACCACCCGGCGATAGCGGTTCAACCGCGCGATCGTCTGCACACGCGTCCGAAGCTCGATGCGATCGATCGGCTTGGACAGAAACTCATCCGCACCCACATCCAGCCCGCGCAGCCGTGAATCCCGGTCGTCCAGCGCCGTGATCAGAATCACCGGCACCTCCGCCAGATCCGGCAGGGCCCTCAGCCGTTTGCACACCTCGAAGCCATCCATTCCTGGCATCATCACGTCGAGCAACACCAGATCCGGCTTCAACTCCACCGCGCGCGCCAGCCCTTCGGCACCATCCACTGCGTAGTGCAACTGGTGCCCAAACGGACTGAGGATCGCGCCGAGCAACTGGCAGTTTTGTGGCTCGTCATCGACAATCAAAATGGTGGCGCGTGTTGGCATGGGTGAATTGTCGTCAGGGTTGCAACAGTTGTGACGCGGCGCGCGCGCGGGACTCCAGCAGCTTGAGCAACAGCTCGTGCAGCGCGGCGAAATCCACCGGCTTGCTCAAATAGGCGTCCACTCCGGACGTCAGGCAAAGTTCGCGATCGCCCTCCATCGCCATCGCCGTCAGCGCGATGACCGGGATCGATGCGGTGCGCGGATCGGCTTTGATGTGGCGGGTCGCTTCCAAGCCGTCCATACCCGGCATCTGCACATCCATGAGGATCACGTCCGGCGGATTCTCATGGGCGAGCGCGATGGCCTGTGAGCCGGACTCTGCGAGCACTACGTCGAACCCGCGCGAGATGAGAAAGGCGCTCAACAGCCGGCGGTTCACCGGCGTGTCCTCCGCGTAGAGAATGCGCGCACCGACCTTCGGCGTCGGGCGTCCGCCGCCAAGCTCCGTGCCTGCGACTACCGTGGCGCTCTTCCTCGTGATGGTCGTGCTGCCGTCGTGCCACGGCAGCGTCACGATGAACCGGCTGCCTTTGCCGACTTCGCTTTCCAGCCTCACACCGCCGCCGTGCAATGCCGCGAGCCTTCCGACCAGCGCCAGGCCCAGCCCCGTGCCGTTGTGCGCGCGGGCCAGCTTGCTGTCGAGCTGCACGAACGGCTTGAACAGTCGCTCCTGATTCTCCGGCGAGATGCCCGGGCCGGTGTCCCACACGATGAATTCCGCCATCCCGGCATCCGCCACGGCGCGGACCTCCACGCCCACACGACCGCCATTGGGTGTGAACTTCACCGCGTTGCTCAGGAGGTTCACGAGGATCTGCTTGAAGCGCCGGCTGTCCGCCTTGATCGACTGCACCGCCGGATCGAATTTCGTCTCCAGCGTGATCCGCTTCTGCGTCGCCATCTGCTTTACGAACACCAGGCTGCTCTCGCACGCGTCGGCGACGCGCAACGTATCCTTGTCCAGCTCCTGCTTGCCCGCCTCGATCTTTGCCAGATCGAGGATGTCGTTGATCAGCGACAGCAGGTGCCGGCCGCTTTCGAGAATGCTTTGCGTACCCCGCGCCTGGTCCTCGTTCAACGGTCCGAACGTGCCGTCCTGCAACAGCTCGGCGAACCCGATCACCGCGTTCATTGGCGTGCGCAGTTCATGGCTCATCGCCGCGAGAAATTCATCCTTCAGCCGCGCGGCCTTGGACAGCTCCTGGTTAGCCGACTCCAGTTGCGCTGTGCGTTGCGCGACATGCTCCGCCAGTTGCGAACGTTCCAACTCCAGTGCGGCCACCGCCCGCTGTCGCGCGATGACCAGCCCAAGCTGCACGCCCACTGAGGCGAACAGCTCCAGCCAGCGCGTGTTCGGCTCGGAGGGTTCCGTGGAGAAAAACTCCAGCACTGCAACCGGCGTCGAACTGGCAAACACCGGGAAGGCGAACGTCGAGCGCACGCCAAGGTTCACGCCCTGCCGGGCGCGGGGATAATTTGGGTCGCGCTCCACGTCGGTAATCCACACTGGGTTGCCGGAGGCGATCACCCGGCCCGGCAATCCCTCGCCCGTTCGCAGCGTGCAGCCCTCCGTCGCGCGGCGCAGCGTTTCGAACTGGCCGAAGCTTTGCAGCCGCCAGAGCCCCGTCGGCTCGACCAATCCTGAATCATCTTCCGCGACGAGGTAAACGTGTCCCGCCGGCCAGGCGGTGTAGGTGCAGATCTGTTCGAGGGCGTTCTCGAAGACGCCGTTGATCGACGTCGCGCTGTTGGCCGCCACGGCCACGTTTTGGAGAAGCTCCAGATCGCGTTGCCGCTCGTAGAGCGTGCGCAAGCCCTGCTCGGTGAGCGACTCTGCTTCCAGACGCGCCGTGCGCTCGCGCTCCAGCCGGCGTTGCAGCCGCTGGACTTCTGCCTCCGGGGTTGAGGGTTCGGTAGGCATTGAGGTTAGGCGGCCTTCGCAGCGAGCGCCTTGAACGCAATGCGAAACTCGCAGCATTCCGCCCCGTGCTTCATGCACTGCGGATGCTCGATTATCGCCGCCTCGCCAAAATGCGCGGCCGCACTCTCGATCATGCCCAACGCCAGCGAGCACAGCTTCCGCTTCGAGCGGTAGCGCATCACCAGCACGTCCGGCGAGTTCGTGTCGAAATCGAAGTCCGGCGCGTCTGCACCGGGGTAAAGCTTGCGCACCTCGGGATGGATCAGGCTGTTCAACGTCAGCAGGAACGGGCGCGTCGCGCGGTGCGGCGTGAGAAACGCCGGGTAACGCTGCGCCAGTAGCGGGAGCAGCTTGCGCCCGGCCCAGCGCACCACGTCATCGGGCGTCACCTTCAGCGCGGCGGCGGCGGCGGCTACGATGCGGCCGAGATGTTCGTCGGGATAATTCCCAAGCGACGTGTAGGCCCCGTCGAGCTTGGCGTGTTCGAGCAGTGCATCCCACGTGGCTTCCCCGTGGTCCTGGCCGACTGCTTCTTCGAGCAGGTTAAAGACAATGCCTTTCATACCCCTCCTCCATCGGCGAACTGGTGAAGTGGATTAGCAGGGCGATGCGGACAAACGGCGGAGGGCGTCGCGCGAAGAGTCGAAGGGCGCGAAGGAGAATGGAAAGCTGGAGGCTTTGTGGTCTTCAGCAAACACTGTGCTTATGGATTGCCAGAGATTGCGTCTCCTCTTCGCGTTCTTCGCGGCTTCGCGCGAAACCCGTTCAGCTGCTGCACAATGGTTCTAGCTCAGGCCGGCAAAGGTCGCCGTCGGAAGCGCCGGTCACGGAAGCACACGCAGTCGATAGAAGCCCGGAGCCGCAGCAGCCGCGCCGGAGTCGATCACCTCCATCACACCGCCCGTGCCTGGCACGAGTCCGCCGATCGGCGTCCAGTCCGCACCTTCGAGCCGAGTCGCCCGTTCCAGCCGATACGCCCGGCCGGCAACGCTGCCGAAGCGCACCATGACATCCGCCCCGCGCACCAGCGCAGCACGAATCACCGCAGCGCTTGTGGCGTCGCCCGGATTCGTCCCGGCGCGGAACTCGGAACGGTTGTCCACGCCGTCTCCATCCACGTCGTCGCCCGCGCGCCGGCTCGTATCGCCCAGGAACTCGCGCTCCCACGCATCGGGCAGCCCGTCGCCATCCGTGTCCGCCGCCGAATCAACGCGGAACGGCCGGCTGTTCGCGATGCGTCCGAGTCCGTCATTGGCGCGCAGGAACAGGCTCGCCCACGGCTCGTCCGCCGTCAGCGCGCCGCTCCACACGCCGTTCGTCAGCTCCACCACCGGCACCGGCGCGACGCTCACCGGTGTCTCGAAATGGAACGTCGCATTCGGGATGCGCGCCGCTGGCACCGGTGCCGGCGCGATGCCTGCCGCCCAGTCGAGCGGATCGCCAAACGCGCTGTCCGTTTGGAATACGAGCGCACGACTGCGCGGCGTGACGGTGGAGCGGCACAGGCCGTTGTCTGTGTAGGTCGGGTTGTCGAAACTGAAGTCCACCATGAGCGCGTTCGAGCCGTCGTAGTTGAACGGCGTGTCGAACAGGAACGTGGCAGTCCCCGGTGTTGTGATCTCTGCGTCGGTTTGATGCACCGTCGTCCATCCGGACGTTTCCCACGCCGCGACGGTGTAGTCCCGCAGCGCGGTGTGCTTCATGCGAATCGTCCAACGCCGCAGCGGCTGGCCTGGTGGCGCGGCGACGGAAAGCGAAAGCCCGTTCAACAGCCCGCGTCCGCGCAGTTCCTCCGGCAGGTAAATCACCTGCGCGCGGCCGTCGTGATAAAGCGTTCCGAGCGGAAACTCCCAGCCGTTCGTCGCCGTGCCAGCCGCCGCGTCACGCGCATCCGCCACGCCAGCCACTCGCACCGATCCTTGGAAGTCCGGCACCAGCCGATCCAGTCCGTCGCGCGCCGTCAGGCTCGCGAAGAACGGCCGGCCTGCGTATTGCGGCGACGGTACTTCACCCCACGCGAAATGATCCAGAACGCGATCGTCATCGTCGTCGATGAACCCTCGCGGCGGCGTGGCGCTGACGTTCACCGCGACCAGGTTGTTGAACAGCAGCTCGAAGGATTCGCGCGGCTCGAAGCGGTTGTCCCCGATGACCGGCACCCGCAGCGTCTGGTTCGTTTCGCCCGCCGGGAAGGTCAGCCGCCCGAAGATCGTTTGATAATCCGCCGGTGCCGTGGCCGTGACATCGCGCGTCGAGTAGCTCACGCCGACATCGATGCCGCTCGCGCCGCTCAGGCGCAGTTGGAACTCGATGAAGTTTGTGCTGCCCGCCGGCCCTTCGCGCACCGAGGCGTCCGCCACGGTCAGCATCGGCGTCAGGTCGTCGTCCGTGATCCGCTGGCGGCCTTGTGCGACGGCGATGACGCCGTTGGTCGCGTCGAATAAGTTAACGAAGAACGTCTCCAGACTTTCGTCCACGCGATCCGGCACGATGGGAATCTCCACCACGAGATTCGTCACGCCCGGCTCGAAGCGCAGCACGCCGTTTGTCGCGGCGTAGTCGGTAACCGCCGTCGCCGTGCCGTTGCTCGTCGCGAACGCCACGCTCACGGGCAAGATGCCCGGCGCGGACAACCGGACGGGCACGCGCATCCGCGCTGCGGTTGTCGAACCTTCCGTGATCGTGATGTTTGTCACTGCGATCCACGGGCCGGTGATCAGGCTGATGGCCTCGGCGACGTTGTTCCCTGCGCGCGGCTCGGGCTCGGCGCGGCTGATGGCGACGCGATTCGTCCAGCGACCCATCGTCATGGCCCGCACGTTGATCGTCAGCCGCGCGCTGTCGCCTGCCGAGAGATTGTCCAGCGCGCAGACGACTTGTCCGCCCGCATTGCTGCACGCGCCGTTGAATGTTGCATACGACAGGAAGCTGAAGCCCTCGGGCAGCGTGTTGGTCAGCAGCAGCCCGGTCGCGCGCGCCGGGCCGGGGTTCGTCACCACGAGCCGGTAGCTTGACGAATCACCGATCAACACGACACCGGGCGACTCGATGAACGACACCGAAAGATCATCCGGCGCGAGCACGCCGATCTCGTTTGCGCGGCCGGCGTGGCCCGCGCCATCGCTCGCCTGCAACGTCACGCGCGGGGCCGGATCGATGACGGTGATGAAGCCGCTCCAGACGCCCGTGACGAAATTGCTCACCACGGCCGGTGCCACTTCGACGAACTGTCGCGTGGCGAACGGAAGCGTGAGTCCGGAATTCGCGGCCGCGAAGGAAGGCGGGCCGTTTGTCCAGCCAACCGCGTCGTTGCCATCGCTGGTGCCGAAGCGCAGGAGCGTGTGCGTCGCAGCGGACACGAGCGCGGAGACGGGCAGGCCGTTCCATTCCCCGGCCGGGATTTTTCGCGGCGCGGTGATGAGCGCTGGATCGGCGGTGCCGGCGCAGACGAAGTCCACGATGTCACCGCCCGCGTCGCGCAGCAGCACGGCGACAGGATTGCCCAGCGCCGCGAAGCTCCAGTTCACGTTCGTGCCAGTGAAGAACTCCGGGAAACGGCCGTGTGCCGTGCCATTGTCCGAAAGGGTGAAGACGCCGCGCGGCGAACAGACCGTGCCGGCGGCAATCGGAATCGTCGCCGTCGGCGCGGGCCACGAGACGCTGTCGTACACCGACATCGACCAACCGGAGAGATCGACCGGCAACCCGGAGACGTTCTGGAACTCCACGCGATCGCCGTTCCCGAGATCGAGTTCGGTGATAACGACGGACGACCCGTTGCCGCTGCCGGCCAGTGCGGTCAACGCGACGTTGTCGTTGAAGTCGCGGACGGTGTTTCCCAAATCATCCCGCGCCGTGATCGTCACCGGAAAACGTTGCCCGGCGAACTGCGGCGACGCGATGCGCGCCCAGTCGAAGTGATGCAACCCGCCGAGGCCGCGCGTGGTGAAACGCCACACCGGCCCGGCGCTTGCAGCGTCACCGCGCCGAGCGATCACGCGCCAGTAATACGTCGAGTCGAGCGCCAGCGAGGTCGCCGGCCAGATGGCGTTCGTCGTGTTGCCGAGGTGTTCCGCCGGCCCGAGGTTCGTCGTCGTGCCGAGATACACGTCATACGTCGTCGGTGCGTCGGGCCCGGAGAGGCGCACGCTCACGGCGTCGAGGTAGGTGTTGAAATAGCCCGTGCTATCCTCCTGATAGAACGCAACACGCACGGTGCGGCCGCGAAATTGATCCATCGAGAACTGTCGCGTGGTCCAGTTGTTGAGCGGCGGATCGCCCGGCTGCGTTTGAAACGCCACCGCCAGCACGGCGTTGTTGGTGTCGCGAATCTCGACGCGGAAGAGATGGTTCGGTGCGAAGTAGGGCGTGTGATTGCGGATGCGGTCCGCCCAGGAAAGCGTCGCTCCGAGCGCCTCGTCGGGAATCCTGATCTCCTGCTGGAGCAGGTGCGTGCCGCCGCCAATCTGCGCGATGCCCGCGTCGAAACGCCCGCGATACGGCGCGTTGGTTTCCTCCGGCCCGTCCGGGTTCAACGTGCCGTCATTGATCGTCCACGCGCCGTAGCCGGAGTTCGTCAACTGCCAGCCGCTGAAGTCGCCGGTCTCGAAGCCGCCGTTGACGAGAATCTCACCAAGCCCGGTGCTCCAGCGCAGGTTCAGGTTGATCGCAACCTCCGTCTCGCCATCCGCCGGCTCGGGCCGCGCAGGCATCGGCGGAGTCTCGTCATCCAGGATCACAGCGCTCGTTGGCGTCCCCATGAAACCCGCTGCCGAGCCACTCACCCGCACGGTTTGCGAACCGTCTGCGATCGCGTCGTTGACGACCGTCGGCGTGAAGCGAGCCTCCAATTCTCCGGCGGGAACTTCGACCATCGCGGGAACCGTCAGTTCGCCGTCGTCGCCGGAAGCCAGGCGTACGACGAGGTTGGTGCGCAAGGTGCCCCAGAGCCGGACGGCCCCGGCGTTCGTCACGCTGCCTTCGCCCTCGCCGAAGGCCGCGGGCAGCAGGACGGAAAACGCAGGGCGCTCGTTGTCGAGCACGAGAATGGTGTCGCGCCCTGTGACCCAGTTTTCGACGCTCGCCGTCACTGTGACGGGCTGCGGGCCGTCGATGCGGTTGTCGTCCACGGCTGCGATCTCGAACCGCGTCTGATTTGCTCCGGCAGGAATGATTACGGTGGCTGGAACTTCCAGTTCGCCCGCATCGCTTGTCGTGAGCTGCACGGTGACATCGCGCTTGGGCTTCGGCTGCACGCGCACCACGCCGTGCCGCTGTCTCGCGGCACCCTCGCGGAGGCGCGGCGGCAACGTGACGCGCAACACGGCCTTCTCGTTATCTGCGATGACGATGGTTGATTGGCCGGAGAAATATCCCGGAGCCTCCGCGCGAAGCGTCACCGGCACCGAGCCGTCGAGCGTCTTGTCGTCGAGCACGCGGATGGGGAACTCCGCCCGGTCCGAGCCGGCTGGAATCGTCACGGAGCGCGGCAGGTCGAGCTTCGACGGCTCGTTTGCGGACAGGCTGACCGTCAGCGTCTGTGGGGTGGGTTCGCCCAGGCGCAACACGCCCGGCTCCGCGAGCAATCCATCGCCTTCGCGCGCCGCCGCTGGAGCTGAGACAAACAGGCGTGTCGCCGCCCGGCCGTTCACGGAGATGTCGTCGAGCGCGATGCCGTCGAACGGAATCTGGAAGTCATCCACCTGGTTGAAACGAATCTGGAACGTCGCGCCGAATCGAAGGCCGGCGGCCGCGATGGCCGCATCGAGATCGACCGTGAACTCGCGATAGATGCCCGTGAGTCCGCGCAGGCTTTGCACCTCGAACCAGCGGATGCCGTCGGCGCTGATGGCCACACCGTCGAAATCCGCGCCGGCCACGAAAGGCCGCAGCGGCGGACCGTCCGCCTCGTCGCCAAACGTTTTCGCCCAGAAGCGCAGCACGACGTTCGTGTAGCCGCCGAGGTCCAGGCCGAGTGTCAGTTCGTTGCGCGCCTTGCCATTGCCGGAGCTGTCGAGTGTCACATGGCCGAGGCCCGCGCGGGGCTCGTAGCGCGGCGTGAGCTGCGTCTGGTATCCGCCTGTGCCGGTGATCGACCAGTGGCTGGCGAGTTCAGCTCCCTCGAAGTTCTCCGCGAACGGCATCGACGCGAACTCCAGCACACGAATCTCCGCCGGCCGGATCTGGAAGACGCCCGAGACGTGATTCGAGAATTGGATCGCCCCCGGATGCGCGCCGCGCGCCAACGCCTGTGCCTCGGGAGTGAGGCAGATGTTGATCACCGCCGACGCTCCAGGGGGCAGCGTTCCGCTCGCCGGGGAGGCTTCGATCCAGCGTTCCGTGACATGCGCGCTCCACGTGATCGGCTGCGAGGAGATGTTCGTGATCGGATACGCCTGGCACAGCGGCCCGACATTGCCTGCCGGCCCGGACGCCGCGAACGGCCCGGGGTTGATCAGATACAGCGCGTCCGGCAGATCGAACGCTTCCGTGACTCCGGCCGTGGTATTCGCGCCCGGCGACGTGGCGCTGAAACCGAGGCCGCGTTTCGCGAAGGCCGCCCAGAGATCCGTGTAGTTCGCGCCCGCGTTGTTCACCTGATCGGCCAGGAGAATCGCGTCGCGCGCCTGAAGGAACGTCGGGTTCGGCGGTGTAAGTTTCATGCCGTCGGTGACCGTTTGGAGGATGAGGCGGTTGCCGGCGGTGAACCCGTGCTTGCGGATCAAGTTCGCTCGCGCCTCCCACAGCATCGCGCACCAGACCTCGCCCTGGGCATGGACTTCGTTCGCGAAGATCGGGCTGAACGGAAACAACGGGCTGTGTGGCACGCCGACGTGTTCGCTGATCTGCACAGGATCAATGTCGCGGTAGGTCAGCGGATTCTTCGTCATGTCCGTCGAGTAGGGATACCGCCGGATGCCGAAGTAATAGTTCTCCACGAAGCCCGCGAGCAGATACGTCACGTAGCCGCCGTAGGCATACGCCGCGTCAAGGTCGTCACCCGGGTCGCTCAACAGCGCGAGCGCGTAGAAGTCCGACCAGCCCTCGCCGAGCCCGGCGGATTGCAACGCATCCAGCCCCATGCCGCCGCCGACGAGCCGCGTGCTCAGGCCGTGCGCGTACTCGTGCAGCACGACTTCGGCATCGAAATCTCCGTCCGCATCCGGCGTTGGCGCGCTCCACAGGAACATCTGGATGCGTCCCGGCACGCCGTCGGGCGTGGGCGTGAAGTTCGCGTTGTTGAAGCCCGATCCGTCCTGCGCGTCCGCGATGATCGCGTCATTGCCCAGGCCGCCGCGCCCGAAGTTGTCCTTCTGGAAATTGCCCGAGGCCTCGTCGAAGCCTAGTTCATACAGTCGGTCGTGCATCCAGTTGCACCAGTAGAAAAGCTGCACCACGGCCGCCGCCCCCTGTTCCGCCGGTTCCACCGAGAAATCCAGCGGCGGATCAAACACCCGGAACGGCGAACCCTGCGGACGCGGCAAGTCCGGCAAGTCGTCGCCATTGCGATCCGTGTGCGCGGCGACGTTGTTGCCACGTGTCTCGTTCTCGCCATCGGCTATCCAGCCCAGCGGCGACGCGACGGGATTCAAGGCATCAATAGTCACCCGCTGGCGGCCGACGCGCGGCGGCTGGTTCGTCGAAGGCGTCTGCCAGCTCGGCGTGAAGGGCGACGGGCTGTCGCTGGTGAAGACGTTGTAAGTCGCCGGCATGAGATACAACGTGAGCCGCTGGCGGATCATCACCTCGCCCGTCGCCACATCGATCAGCACGCGATACCGCTCGCCGCGCAACCGCCGCGTCAGCTCGATCTCCCAGCACAAGCGCAGCCGGCTGTCGTCCAGCGGCAGCCACGTCAATCGCGCCTCCGTCTCGCCGGGCAACGCGCCTGCGTTGAAGAGCTGGCGCAATTCGCGTCCGGCGGGCTGGGGCGAATGCGCGAGGATGGCCCGGGCCTCGACCGGATCTTCCACCGCTTCGCTCGCCAGCCGCACGGCCTCGGCGGAGCTGATTGCGGGCGCAGCCTGCAACCGCGCACGACCAGGCGTTCCGAGATCTGCCGCGCGCGACGCGTCTGCGATGAACTGGCTCGACAGCCCGGCGAGTTCGCCGCGCGCCGTGATGTGGCCCACCATCACGCCCTGGTAAACCGGGATGTCATCCAGCTCCTGCTCCCACACGACCGTGCGCAGGCCGTTGTTTCGCCCGACGAATTCGCGGCGCAGCCGGGCGCGCTCGATCAATTCCGGCCCGTGACCGAACAACGGCGCGTGCGACGCCAGGAATGTCTTCACCGCCCGATGCTGGTCGCCCGGCGGAACGGCACCTGCCGCCGCCGCCGAGATGGCGGGGCCTTCACCCGACGGCCCGGTAAGAAAGCCGGTCGTCGAGGCGACGTGCTTCGCCGAGCGCGTCAGCGGGTTCGGCTCGACGCGCAGGCCCGGAATTTGTCCGGCGAGCTTGTTCGCCGCCGCAGCCTTTGCGGGAGTCAGTGTCGGATCAGCGGGAGGCGTATCGAAGCGGCGGTCGAGATTTGGCAGGGAATGATCGTGGTCGTGCTCCGTGAACGCCGCGAGGCGCGCGGCCAGCCCGAGGCAGCAGGCGGCAAGGAACAACGACAATGCCGGCGTCCGCAGGCGCGGGGTCACCCAGATACGACGTGGAAAGTGCAAGCGGTCGGAGCATAGCCCACCGCACGCCTCCCTGCCAACGGTTCTATTGCAGGCCTCAAACAGATGCTGGAGCGCCGAGCATTGCTCGGCTGCTGCGGCTGTTGCCAAGGGCTGAAGGCCCGTGATGGGAACGCCCGGGCTGAAGCGCGCGGCGCGAGGCCCGGGATATTGCGCAGTGAAGGCTCAAGGCCTGTAAGGCCGGCACAACGCAAGGAATCTCCGCCGCCGCCGCGTCAGTTCCGGAAGAGCTTCGGCGTGAAGTCCACGAGGTAACGCCGCCACACGGGCCACGAATGATCGCCTTCGGTGATCAGGTAGTCGTGGTTGATGCCCTTGGATTTGAGCAGCGCGGTGAACTCGCCGTTGCGCGCGAACAGAAAATCTTTCTCGCCGCACGCGATCCAGAAGAGCTTGAGGTTGCGGTTCACTGCGGCTGGTTTGTCGAGGCCGGCGGCGACGCTGTTCGTCGGAGGCGGTGCGGAGCTGAACGCGCCGATCCAGTTGAATGTGTCGTGATGATTGAGCGCAACCGTGAGGGCGTGATGGCCGCCCATCGAGAGGCCGGCGAAGGCGCGCGCGGCGGGTTTGGTGTTCACCTTGTAGCTGCTTTCGACGAGCGGGATGATGTCCTGCACGAGTTCCTTGCAGAGCGCGGCGGAGTTCGCTGGGCCGTAGTCGCCGAAGCTGGTTGCGCCCGGCGGAATCGCGTGGGCATCGGGCATCACAACGATCATGGGCGCGGCCTTTTTGGAGGCGATGAGGGAATCCATGATCCAGTGGGTTTTGCCGTGGACGGTCCACGACGCTTCGTTGTCACTGTAGCCGTGGGAGAGGTAGAGGACGGGCAGTTTGCCATGCTTGCCTGGCGGGGTGTAAACAACGACGCGCCGGAGTTTGCCGAGGGCTTTCGAGTGGTAGTTGTGCTCGTGCAACGTGCCGTGCGGAATCTCCTGAACGTCCCAGTGCGCGGGCGGATTCGCCGGGACATGGAGGATGCTGGTGTTCGGCCAGCGCTGCGGTTTCACCATCGAGTTCTGCGGATCGATGACGCTCAGGCCATCGACGACGAAGCGGTATTCGTGGACGCCGGCGGGGACGTTCGGGAGCTTCACGGACCAGAGGCCCTGGTCGTCTTTCGTGAGCGCGGTTTCCTTGCCGAACTGCCCCGCGACTTTCACCTCGGTGGCTTTCGGTGCGCGCAGCCGGAACGTCACGGCACCGTCAGTGTGCAACTCGGGCGAGAGGACGGGGGCGGATTGACCGGCGCGCCGCGCGGGGGCATTGGTGGAGGTGGAGTTTTGGGCGGGGCTGCTGGCAGACACTGCCACAAGGAGGCCAAGCAATAGGAGGGAGCGCATGGGGATTGGGTAGCGAATGAGCTTTGGGCTGTCGATGGGAATCACAGCGATACCCCCCCCCGTGTCACCCGAGATCGCCCCCGCCGCAACGGGTGAAGAGCAGCGCCGCTTCCGTCCGGGTGCGGACGTTCAGCTTCGTGAAGACTCCATCGAGATAATTGCGCGCGGTTTTGGTCGAGATGCCGAGCGCGACGGCCACTTCTTTGTCCGTCTTGCCCTTCGCCACCTCGGCCAGCACACGCCGTTCGCGCAGCGCCAGTGCATCGAGGGGATTGTCACTCGCTCCATCGGCGGCGAGGCGGTTTGGTGCCGGAGTCGCCACCGGATCAAACACGGTCCGGCCTTCCAGAATCGCGTGAACCGCCTGCACGATGCGCTCGGTGCCGCTTTCCTTCAGCAGGTAGCCGTCGGCTCCGGCCTGCATCGCAGCCAGCACGAAGCGATTGTCGGCGTAGGAGGTCAGGAAGAGAACGTGCGTTCCCGGTTGGCTGGCCTTGATGCGCCGGCATGCTTCAATGCCGTCGCCATCGGGCAAACGCACGTCCATGAGAACCACATCCGGCCGCAGCCGCCCGGCGGACTCGACGGCGGACTGCATGGTGGCCGCCTCGCCGACGATTTGGATGCGCGGCTCCAGTTCACTTATACGATGCAAGCCGTCTCGAACAACCGGATGATCGTCCACCAGCAGCAGCGTGATGGTCTGCACTTTCTTCAGATTCATTTTCGTTCCTTCTCCATCCTGGATACGACGGCTGAGGATGGGCAACGAAGGCGCGAAGGCACGAAGTCGAACGTTTCGCTGACAGCGTCACCGAAACGTCGTTGTTCGGGTGGGCGAGCCGTTCGGTGGAGCGATTGCAAATCCAAGTCTCTTGCCCTTGGCGTCGCGCCTTCGTGCCTTTGTTGCTCAACTGTCCTCTCCAAGTTCATCCCTCCTCTTTCGTGTCAGTGCCTTATCCCCGCTCGGTCCCTTCCTGTTCCTGGGCGACGGGAACGCGCACCGTCACCCGCGTCCCCTTCCCTGGCGCGGTTTGCAGGTCCATTGTCCCGCCGATCTCCCGCGCCCGCGACGCCATGCTGCCCAGACCCACGCCCGTTCGCGGCGGTGCCTGGGGATCGAAGCCCGCGCCATCATCGGCGATCTGCAACACGATGGCTTCCGGCTCCGAACGCAGGCTGATCTCGATGTGGCTTGGGGCTGCGTGGCGAAGGCTGTTGCTCAAAGCTTCCCGCACGATGTTGGCCAACTGTACCGCGTGATTGCCCATCAGCCGGTGGTCGGCGCGGGAATCGCAGTTCAACTCGATCTGCGCCGTGGTACCTGTTGCCGCCCGTTCGCGCAGCGCGTGCAGGACGGCGCTCAAATCCGCCGAAGGCTCGGCTTCGATTTCCGTGGTGATGAACTGACGTATCTCGGCGATGACGATGTCGAGTTCCCGCCGCACGGCGGAGAGTCCGCGACCGGCGCGGGACGGGTCGCCCGTGAGCTTCTCGACAGTGGCCCCGAGCCCGAGCTGGATGGCATAGAGCGACTGGATGGTCCCATCGTGGAGGTCGCGGCTGATGCGGTTGCGTTCACTATGCGCGGCGGAAAGGGCGTCCCGCGCCTCACGAATCTGTTCGTTCAATCGATCCTGCCGGAGCCGGGCGCGGGTGGAGACACCGACCAACGCCGTGGCCAGCAGGGTGATCCCGAGGCCGGCCGCCATGGTCACGTTCGCCAGCCGCTGCGGCGATTGCGCCTCGAACAACGGCGTGGTGTAAAAGTAAATGGAGAACCTCACCCCATACATCGACCACGTCTGGCGGTAATCCAGGTAAGGCTTGAACTGCGGATCGACGGCTCGCGGAAGGCCGTTTGAATTGCTCAACCAAGTCGCCGCCGTCTGGTTGGTCGAAGAGAACATCTCGATCTCCACGTCCGTTGGCCCTTCCTCCGAAAGCGTCCATGCGAGGAAGCCATAATCCACCGGGGCGACGATTATCGAGGTGAAGTGAAACCAATGAGGCAGGGCACGCTGCCCCCAATTGGTGTACGTGCCTTGCATCAATTCAGCCATCATCGCATTCAAGTCAGGCTGGAAAAGTGGCACATAAAAACACGTGCCGACGACTCCATTGCCCTGGGGGTCTTGCATGACAATTTGCTGTTCGCTCATTCCCAGCCGCGAGCTCTGGATCGTGTTTGCAAATCGCTTTTTCGTGCC
>SXGR01137512.1_pt1 | contig 26469 bp, 22 predicted proteins | sample 3174711 | NCBI WGS metagenome assembly SXGR01 (sample SAMN11356860, study PRJNA531348) | freshwater metagenome | isolation source: freshwater sample F1-60 | place: China: Fuxian Lake, Yuxi | collected 2017-12-25
CGCTGCAGGTGTGGGGCCTGGACACGGGCAAGTGGCTGACGGCGTACTTGTCGGCATGTGCGAAGGCAGGCGGAGAGGCGCCACCAGATCCCGAGCGTTACCTACCGTGGAACATGACCGAGCAAGAGCGCGAAGACTTGAGCATGGCGAAACGCAAACCGCCTGACGCCGAGCCGCCCGATCGCGGAAAAGAATGACCGCCAGCCATTTCAAGGGAGCCTGCGCAGGCTCCCCTACCTCGATTTCCATCGGACGCTTTCCTGCGGCTCCGCCTATTTACCGATTGTTTACCGGCTGGCTTTGCGTTTCCGGTTTATCTGAGCGTGTCAGCGCGATCACTCGATACAACCAATGCGATTCGGGCGCTGGCGGCAATCGAAGATGCCCCATTCGTTCTTCTATTGCCCACGAGCACGACCTTGCGGCCGGAAGGCCAGAGGATCATTGAGAGGAAAAAGTCCTGCTGCCTGTCCCTTTCGGAATCAATGTTCGCGATGAAGCCGGGACAGTGGATTTCCACGGAGTCCGCCCAGCGAGCCCTTCGAGCCTTCGCTGACATTCATACTCCGGCGCCGGCCCGTCCGGATGGCGGATTAGTTTTCTTCCCGACCCCGCCAAACGCAACGTGGGGCGACCTCACGATACGTTTCGTCGATGGCCACACCGTGGCGATCCGCGTGGGGACCGAATACGTAACATACCACTATGCCCAGCTCGGCATGGCAGATGGCCGCAATGCCAAGCCGACAAAGCAGTGGGAATTGCTCGTGGCGTTCGCCAGGAACAACGGCGTGTTGACCTGGAGGAGCTCGGACGCCGATCGCAAGAACAAGAAACGGCGGGAACTACTCGCGCGGGATCTGAAGGCCGTCTTCCGCATCGACGGCGAACCGATTTTAGCAACCGATGGCGGCAAAGGCTGGCAGACGACGTTCGTGCTCGCGCCGGATGGCTGAGGATTCACGACCATGGTAAATCTGCCTGGTGAGTGCCTTGGCGGTAAGCGCCTTCGTTGCGGTCGCCAGGTTGGTGGATTGCGAGCCGTTTGACTTTGGGCCGGCTGAGTTGTCGGGACTCATAACTGCTGCGGTTGAACAAATCGTCTCGCCTGCGCGTGCGTTCAACTGCTCCGGTCGAGCAGACCGCCGCGCGCAACCTGGGTAGCAAAAACCGCTTCGACTTATGCCTTGCAGTCTCCGGGAGTTGCAGCCACGCCGTCGAGGCCTTGCGCCAGCGCGCGAGCGTTGGCGTTATCGCACGTCTCGGCGGGTTGGTCGCTGCTGGCGTTGGGGCCGTGCAAACGGGATTTAGCGCATGGAGAATCATCTCCCAGCGATTGAGTTTCTGCTCCGTCGAAAAGTCACCCTCCATGGTGTGCAGGGTGATGCCGCCTTTGCTCTTGGTCGGTCCATGGCACTTGACGCAATAGGTCGCCAGCAGCGGCGCGATCTTCGACTTGAACCCGTCGGACCCTGCCGGGATCTCCGTTGCCGACACGTTCACGACGCCGAGAAACGCCGAGACCACAAGCGTGGAAATGATATTCCGTCGTGAAAGGCTCATTCTTCGCATCTCCGTGTCGTCGTACTGGTCCGTCGCGATCAACGGGAGGCGAGAAACTCCCGGATCGGACCACGCTGGTTCATTCGCATTCGCTCGAGCGCAAGATCCAGGTCGCCGTAGTGAGTGATCGGATTTCCGTATGCGTTCAGGATCGTCGTGTACCAGTTGCCGAGCGTCTTGTGGCCTACTTGTCCATGGGCGGGCAGGCGGATGTATCGGCCGGCGATGTTCAACCTCGAATTTCGGCCGGAAAAGACGAGGAAGGGCCACTCGACGCCGGAGCTGTGGTGCGTTTCGCCGTTGTCGGGGAAGTAGAACAGCATCGTGTTGTCGAACATGTTGCCATCCGCCTCGGGGGCGGCTTTGAGCCGGCGGATGATCGTGTCGATGAGGGACATGTGCTGGATACGGATTTCGGTCCGAACCGCGTCCGCACTGAGCGTGCCGACACCCCTGCCGTGGCCGACGTCGTGAAGGTTGATTAGCTCTCGTTCGAGTCCCCGGAGTCCGGTGTATAGTGTGCCGAGTTCGTCGACGGTGAAGGTCACGACGTTGGTCATGCCGGAGATGAGCGTGGCCAACAGAATCTCGACGTGGCCCGTTTGGCGATCGATGGTGTTGATGTCGTCGGCGAGATATCGATCTTCGAGTCGCGGGAGGTGTCTTCGAATCACGTCGGCCATGGCTTCGAGCCTGCCGTTGCGGGTGCGAACGGCGTCGATGGACTCGGCGTAATTGGCGATCTTCGTGCGTTCGGCCCCCTGAAGGTTCGCCGCGAGGTTCAGATGATTGCCGGCGGTGAACCCGAGCACCATTCGTTCGAGTTCGTGTTGGACTTGCTCTCTTCGTTCATTGGACACGACCCGGAAGAGTTCGCGCAGGGCGACTTTGGGTGAGCCGTAGGCGAGGTTGGGCTGTTGGGGACCGCGCGCGGAAAAGCCGGTTTCGATGCCGTTGACGTTGCCGCGCGCGTTGCCGCCGTCATGCGGGAAGCAGGCCAACTCGATGTGATCGAGAGGCGAGGGAAACAGACGCGCCAATTCGAAGTCGACGGTGGCCCATTTGATGGAGGTAAGGGCTTCGTTCGCCCGGTAGACGCCGAGCGACGACTGCCAGGTGTGATGCCCGGTGGTGCACATTTTGCCGGACAGGCCTTGCAGAATGGTCATGTGATTCTTGTGTCTTGCGACCGGCTGCATCCATGCGGGCAGATCGTGCTGGGCGAGATCCACGGAGAAGGCTTCCTTGCGTCGTTCTTTTTCGAGGTCCTCTCTCCGAAGCGACGGCGGAACCATTACCTGAGGAAAGAGGCCGTTGCCCTTGTGCATGAAAATGAACCGCATGGGCGCCCTGCCGCTCGCTTGCGCGCCGAGCGTTTCGAGCAACCAGGGGGCCAACGTAAGCCCACTGGTCGCGGCGACGGTTTGGCTAATGAAACTGCGTCGATTCAACATGAGTATCCCTCGTTTGGATTTTTTGCGTCGTGTCGTGTCCGTGGTTTACTTGCGATACATAAACGAATCTGAAGTCAGCATCGAGACGATGACCGCCTTGAAACTGCCGCCGCTATTCACATACGCTCGGTCCGCGTCGATCAGTGTTTGCGAGTCGTTGAGCATTTCGTTGCGACCCAGGTAGAACCGGAACGCGTGGCGAATGATCGATTGGCGGACACGCTCCGATTTGGCGAGTCGATCGATCAGGTCGATGGCGTCCTTCACGTCGCCATCGAGATTGGAATCGCCTGTACCATCGAGTCTGCCAGTCGAAACCACGGAAGCAGTCTTGTACGTGTCGGCACCGTTCTTAAACTTCGCTTTGGCGATGACGTTGTCGGGATGTTCGAGATTCTCGGCGGTGCGGAACCGACCGAAGTCGTCGTACATCTCGAAGGCCAGCCCGAGTGGATTCATGTGCTGATGGCACTTCCAGCACACTTGTTTGTTGGTCGCAAGATCCAGGCGTTCGCGGAGCGTCTTGTCCTTGTGCTCAGGAATTTGGGCATCGACCGTGATCGGCACGTCGGGCACCATCCCGGCGAGCAGCTTTTCGCGGATCCACTTGCCCCGGCGAATCGGGTCCGTCGCCGAGTTCTGTGCGTGGGCGATGAGCCAGGCAGGATGCGTCAGAATGCCTTTGCGGTTGGGCACCTTGAACGGCTGCACCGGCTCGTAATCGAAAACGCCCTCTTTGCCGTAATTTCCCTCGGCCGGGGTTGGGGCCATGTTGTACAGGGGAGAATGCCAAAAACGATTGCCGTGCGCCCAGGGAAACGTCGTGAACGGCCTGCCGCCGCGGCCAAAGGTTTCTTCGAACAGCTTCATCAAGCGCAACAGGTCCGTTTCGTGGACGCCTTTGCCCCTTTTGCCCTTGATACCCGTTGGCGACACATACTGCTTCAGCAGGGCTGCGTGCTCCTTCGCCACGCCGTCCGGATCCTTTCGCCAGTTGGTGTCTTTCAGCGTGTCATATACGATGCGCCAGCCTGCGATCAGCTTCGCTCCTTTTTCGCTGTCCATGTTGTGATAAACGAAGTATTGATCCGTTGTCAGCAGCGATTCGAACACGCTGCGATCCGTCTCGACGATGCGAGCGACGACGCGGTCGGCTTCCACGATGAGAAAGCCAGGGGTTCCGGAGGTGCCTCGATCCGGCACACGGTAGATGCCGTCGCTTCGCTCGGTGTCTTTGAAAACGCGCACCGCCAAAGGATAGCCGAAGAATTCGCGGAAAAATCGGACGATCTTCGGGTGCGGCGTTGAAATGTACGATTCAAGGTGCTCTCGGCTAAGCAACGAATCGACGGGGCCTTTGTGGGAGACCAAATCCGCGAGCAGCCGCTTGACCTCGCGTTCATAGTCGGCCCTGGTGTTCAATCGGCCTTCGTTCGCGGCCTTGACCAGCGCGGCATCCGGGGCCTTGTCCCCCAGGGCGTAGGCGATGGCGTAGCTTGCCTCGCGCGGTGAGAGCTGCTTTCGGCCGAACGAGTCGGGCTCGCCCGCACCGAATTCGAGCCGGTAGACGAATTCGGATTCAAGCCAGACCGCCTCCAGCATCTTGCGCAGCGATTCGGTGTTGCCGGCGATCTTCTCGACCGAGCGCATCAGCTTCATGTACCGCGTCGCCTCAGCATCGCTCGCCGGGCGTGCGAGTTCTCGATTGAACTGGAGCTGGATCGCCGCCGTCAATTCGTCCTCGCTCGGCGAGGTCTTCTTTGTCATGACCTGCTCGAACGCGTCCATCAACGGTCGTTTCCCGTCGCCGACGCTGGGCGGAGTCCAGCGATCTTTGGGGTTCGCGAACACCTTCTCACGTGGCTCGCCCAACTTGATTCGCAAGCTGCCGATGACCTTGTCCGCCAGCAGAGCCGCGTTGGCCCGCAGCGCCACGAAATGGGTGCCGTCGAGAGGCGTCAGATCGTAATCCCGAACGCCGGAACGTTCCGGCAACGCGAACGGGCTTGCCACGCCGTGGAGTGGTTGCTTCCTGGCGGGCCCCTCGACCCGAAGCGAGTCGAGCACACGTTCGCGAAAGATTTGTGGGCTCACCAGCCAACGGCGAGCAGGCGTGTACGGCTTGTCTTTGATTTGGCCGCTGAAGAGCTTCGCGTGATCGACCGCGTTGCCGTAATTGGGAAGACGGAGCTTGTCCGTGAGGTCCGCGCCGCCGAGTCGGCGTACTTCCTTGCCGCTCCACGCCATGAGAACTTCGAAGGCCTCGGGGGCGAGTTGCTTGGCCCCTTCAGGCGGCATCTCACGGAAATGGACCGCCTCCTGCAGCCTGCCCAGCAGATCGCGCAGCGTACTCGGCTCGAGCTTCTCGAGGTCGTCGAGCCGAACTTCCCCTTTCGGCTTTTGTTCGCCGTGGCAGCGGACACAGTGCCCTTTCAGGACGGCTCGCACCGGATCGGGGAGCTGCAACGCGGGCTGTTTCTCGTCCGCACGCACATCGGAGTGAACGCTCGGCATTACGGCGACAAGGCACGCGATGAGCAGCAAATGGTTACGGTTCACGATGAAGCTCCACGAAAGTCTGTCCGGTTACTTTACCGGCGTCAGCGTAAAATCCTTGATGGCCACCCCGCGGCTCCCTTCTTTGAGCGCGACCTGCAGGACATTCCGCCCTTTGACCAAAACGACTTCGACGGGGTTGCTCTGCTGCCACATGCCGATTGTATAGGGAACCGCCACTTCAAACGCCGAATTGGCATCGTTGGCGGCAAACAGGAACTTCTGCCCCTCATGCACCGTCGCCACCCGCGCTGCCAGCGTGTACTTGCCGGCGTACGGCGCGTCGATGACATACTGGGCCTTGAAACCACCGCTGGCGTGCAATTGCAGACCGCCCGCCGAGAAACTCTTCATGGCTGCGAAGGGGCCCGTCGGTTTGTGGTGGGCCACCGATGAAATGGTGATCGCACCATCCTTGCTGACTATGGGTTTCTGGTCGGCTGCCGTGATGGCCACTTTCGCGACGGTCTTCGCTTTCGTGGCCTCCGGTTCATTGGCTTCGCCAAGCTCCTGGCCGAGGGGGCCCAAAGCAACCGCCTTCGTGTTGATCGCGATCGTTCGGGCTTGACAATGCGCCATGTTGCTCCAGAAGCCGCCGGCAACGCGTTTCCGGTCGTTGAATTCCTGTTCGCCAAGAACGCGGCTGACCCACTGCGCTCGCAAGACCTTCAGATATTCTTTTGGCTGCGTGCGCGCCTGGGTCTCCAACAAGAAGTCCGACCCGCTGCGAGGACTCTCGTCCTTGTCCCACCAACTGTGTTGAAAGCCCGCGCCGAGATTGATCACCCAGCCTTTGGGCGTCCAATGTCCCACGGCGGCATGCGCTTTCTGGGTCACGCCCCAGGTCGGGATGCCGAAGCTGCGCAGAATAAACCTGCCGAAGAACGCGCGCCGGCCGCAGACTCCGCCATCCTTGGGAATGTTCTGATAAACGTTCAATGAAGGGAGATCGTCCTTGACGCATTCTGAACCATATTTGACTTCGGTCCGGACCGCCCCGGAATAGCGCCAGCCATAGTCGGGATTGTAGACGTGATCGGGCCGATAGTTTCGGAGCATCTCGCGCCCCCACGCCAGAATGTGATCCGGGGCATCACAGCCGACGACCATCCGGTATTCCCAAACGGAGAAGTTCTTGAAGGCGGGGTCGAGCTCGCCATCGAGGTAAGCCTTCTCGTAATGCAGGTAACGCTTCACCGGGTCCACGATGGTCGGGGCATCGGTCGCCGTCAGGGCGTTGCTCTGCTTGATCGGCACCGCATGTTCGAGGCTGGTGGCCAGGGCCAGCCGCTGAAAGATCCCTTCGCGAGCCTTTGGGCTCGCCTTCTGAATGGCCGTGTAAATCGCCATCGCCGGGCCGTACTTGCCGAACTCCGCGCCACCGGCGATGAGCATCTGCTTCATCAAGCCGTCATCGGCCAGGAGTTGGTCCACGAGCATTGCCTGCTCTTTGCCCTGTTGCGCAAACTCCGCCATTCCGCGAGGCGTGGCCTTTGCCAGCACGGCGCCGTGGATGAGTTGGGCGTCCAGTTTCTCGCTCGAGAGGATGGGCTGCAGGTCGGCCAGGATGCTCTCGATCGCCTTCCATTCATCGGCTTGGGCCTGGGCCAGCGCCGCCTGGGAAGCCTTGCTCTTCGCGTTCACGTTGGCTTCGTCGAGCAGGGCCTGGTCCAGCACTTTTTGGCGTTCATGGAGCGCCTTGATTCCGTCCTGCTTGTTCGCCTGCCATTTGGCCAGGTCGTTCTTCGCTGCTTCGCGCGCGGCATCGGTCGTCGCCTTCTTCAGCGCCACCTGTGCCGCTGCGATGCCCTTCTCGGCGCCGCCAATCCATTTGTTCTTCGCGTGAGCCACCAAAGCCTTGGCCGTGTTAATCTTCGCCTGGGAACCTTGCGCCGTATTCGCTGCCGTCTCGGCCGCCTTGAGGGCTTCACGTGTTTTGACGAGGTCGGCCCTCTTCTTCTCCGGCACGTTCGGCAGCGACTTGGCGATTTCTACCTGCAAGGCTTTGAGCGTGGCCGCATACTGCGCCTGGAGCTTTTCCCCGGTTGCGGTCAGGGGGATTTTTTCAGGTTGCTGGGCGGCCAAGGGGCTGCCGACTCCGAGAGAGATAAAAATTCCCAGCGAAATGCTGCGGGCCAGATGCGGTATGCGGTGCGTCATCACAAACGATCCTTTCTTGTCTCTGTTGATGCGTCGTTCTTGGAGCCATCGTCCGGCCGTCATCAGGTCCAAACGATGTTAGTGGCGAAGCTTGTTCGGCAGGCCGGTCGTTATTTCTTGTCCTTCAACAGTTCGACCATGGCCTTGCCCATGGCTTCGCCGACATCCATGTAGACTTCCGCCTTACCGCCGTAGTGGCCGTTACCGCTGCCGCCTTGGGCCATGGGATGCGTGTAAATGGTGGCGACGTTGCCTTTGAACTCAGCATACTTCCCCGAGGCGCCGTCCACGGCGAGATGGGCGTTGAGAATCTGGCCGCCGTTGCCATCGCTGCCTTTGACGGATTCGCCCATCGTGGCAAGCACGAACTTCGCGTTGGGAGCATTGAATTCCTTACGCAGCGCCTTGATGAAATGAACGAGATTCTTCTCGTAACGGGCCGCGTGACCGGCATTGCCGGCGTCTCTTTCTCCTTGCCAGAAAAAGAACCCGGCAACCTCGTAACCTTTAGCTCCCGGGTAGTGTTTTTCGAGATCGGCCAGCGCCTTCTTTGCGTCGCCGATGTCGTAGTCCCACTGCTTGCCGGCATACCAATCGATCGGCTTGCCTTTCTTGTCCACCCATGGCGCGGGTTCGGTCTTGAGGCCCTTGGCTGGGTCCATTTCCCAAGACTCGGGTCTGTCCTTGTAGCCGGCATAGACCAACTTCTTCTCCACGCCCGCCTTGTCCTTAACGACAAACTCGGAGCGCTCACTGCCCGGCGGCAGGAGGTCCCAGCCCAGAGCCCGGTTGCCGATGCAGCACTTGAGAACCATCACGGGCGCGTCGATCGCATTTCCCAGCGGATGGCCGATCCCGAACTCCGGGCCAATGTTGCCGCCTTTCACGGCCATCCATTCGTTGTTGAGCGGGCCTTTGCCGGACATGTACCGCACGAAGCGAACATCTTTCCGCTCCAGCCAGGCGCCCGCATCATCCACAAGATACTGATACTTCTTCTTCACCTTCACCGCATGCTCCAGAGAAATGTCCCCTCCCTTGATCTTGCCCAGCCCGACCATGTTGGATTGGCCCAGCAGGATGAAGACCTGGACCGGCTTGCTCATGTCTGCCGGTTTGCCGTCGGGTTTAGGGAGTTGAGCGGCCCCCTCTCCCGCAGCGAACAAGAGGCTGATCAAACAGGCAGACAGAAAGGCAATCAATCGACTTTCATAGCGCATCACGAGTCTCCCACTATTAGTAAAGGGCGCAACCACGAATGGTCCACGAGCATAGGATTAGTATAACGTCCATGACCATTGTTTTCGAGAAATTCGACATCGTCTTTAGGAAAGTCTTGAATGGAACAAATGCCGCGCCGCGTGGCGTTGATGCTGGATCTCCAATGGCCATACAAGCGTCATGCTGGGATCTTCGTGGGGACGCAGCAGTATGCCGAGGAGCACGGCTGGATCTCGATCATTGACGAGTTTGTCCACAACACCTTGCCAACCCGGCGAGGAGCGGCGGTGCCTTATGATGGCATTATCGCGCGCGCCAATCGCCAACTCGCCGTCCGAGCCGCCCGTTTGGGAGTGCCCGTGGTCAACGTTTGGCAGAGTTCTCCCGCCCGACGTATGGTGCCGGGCGTCTACCCCGACTCGAAGGCAGCGGGCGGCCTGGTAGCAGAGCACCTCCTGGCCCGTGGCTTTCGGAATTTCGCCACGTTGACTGCCTTTAACAACATCGACCAAGAACTGGAAATGCGCGAGATCGCCCGCGTGGTTCGTGAGGCGGGCTTCCCCTGCTTGGTGCAGCGAATTCCACAAAACCCTTGGCAAGACCACGGCCACTGGCGCAAGACCCAACGGTTGATCACGAAATGGATGGATGGATGGGTGCATCCGATCGGCGTTTACATCGGCGGCGAAGGCGCGGGACGAATGGTAGTTCAGGAATGTCATCGCCGCGGCTGGCGCGTACCTGCTGACGTAGCCATCATCGCCGGCAAGAACGAGGAACATTTGTGCGAGCACCCGCGGCCGTCTCTCACCAGTATCGAAATCGGCTATGAACGCATCGGCTACGAAGCGGCTCGGCTTCTCGACCAATGGATGCGGGAGAAAGCTCCGACAAGTGAGCCGATCCGAATTCTGCCGAAAGGCCTGGTCGTGCGTCAATCGACGGATTTCTTGGCCGTCGATAACGACTGGGTTGCTGCCGCATTGCAGTTCATTTCCACCAACAGCCATCGCCCCATCGGGCCCGACGATGTCGCCAAGGCGATTGGCGTGCAAACGCGAACCTTGCAAAATCATTTTCGCCGGGTGATCGACCGACCGATTGCCGCCGAGATTCGGCGCTTGCGCATCGAGCGAGCCAAGCGCGAGTTGGTCCAGAGCGACCGCCGACTTGCCGAGATCGCGCGGGACACCGGCTTTGGCGAATCGATCCGCATGTGTGAGGTTTTTCGCCGCGAAGTGGGCATGACTCCCAGCGCTTACCGAAAACAACGGCAAGATCGCCATTGAAAGTGAGCGACGTCCGCCGATTGAGCATCAAAGGACCAGAGGTGCTATACTTTTCGACCGACGTTTACAATTGCTATCGCCACCGAGGGCTGGCCATAGGAGCTACACTTTTCGACCAACCGACCACCGGTCACCGACCGGCTGCCGCACTTTTCGACCGACGTTTACACGACGACCCCGGTGTGGGCGTCGAGCAGTTCAAGCGGCTCAGCATCTTCAGGGGGTGTCAGCAGAACACGAACGTGGACCCGCTCGCCATGAAACAGTCCCCACAGGTCCAGCGCGGGCGGCATCAACGCAGCGCAACCGCCGTCCAGCCTCATCCCCCACTTTTCATCGAACATCCTGCTCATCGCTTCGACATCGAGCAAAAGCCTTGGATAGACGCTCTCGCCGTCATTCCTGCCGCCGCCGATCTCAGTCACGGCAGGATAAGCGACCACTCTTCAATGCGGCTCCTCCTCGTCGTCGTCATCGTGCCAGCGTGCCTTGACGATCACCAACTCAGGACGCTGTAACGCGCCCGCGATCCGTTCTCGCCGCCTGTCTAGCCATGTCGGCGCTTGCATGGTCATCCGCCTCGGTGAAATGTGGGTCGTTCTGCGGCAGCCAAGGTCGGCATCGTTCGGATGAAATGGCACGGCGATGGGGTGATGGTTTCGGGCGCGTACCGGTGTAGTCCGCCGCCGTGAGGGGTTCCGAAAGCAGGGCCGTTGCGCGCGTCGGTCTGCTAAACCGGAGTTGCGAACGCGCTTCTTCTCGACGTTGCGCTCAACCGAAGAACCGACAAGTTGTGTGCGATCACGGCGGCGCGCTGCGCCGTCGCCTCAGATCACGACGAGTCGCCTGGCCTCTTCGTGATTCGCCGGGTCGATACGGCGAAAAACCACAGGTAGCGGTCCCAGCCGGCGCTCACCAAAGGCCGACCTGGAAAATGCGAGACGCCTACCGCACGACCAAGTTTGAACCATCGAACGTAATAGTGATGGTAACTGGCGGGGATATGGTAACCAGAGAGCGCGAGAGTTTTTGGCCGTCTCACTCGGAGCGCGAGCGTAAACCGGGGGGTTACGTTCGCACCCCGAATGCGTTCCGTCGAAACAGAGAGCTTCGGGTTGGGGCACGAAATCCCGGAATCCCGCAATTTTAGCGGAGGAAACGAACGACGCCGAGAGGCGACCTCTCGGCGTTGCGTGTTAACTAGCTTGGCTCGCCAGCTCGTAGAAAGACCAGAAAGCTCCGACTAGGACTCGAACCTCCCCAACAAAACACAGGGGAATCGACGTTTTCCAATGACGGCGGCGCAAAATCCGGCGCACTTAACATCAGTCTCGACGCGCTCGCCGCCGAGTTGATGAAGCTGCCGAAGGACGAACGCGCCCGGCTCTTGGCGAAGCTGTTGGCGGAGCCGGTGACGAATGAGGAATGACGCTCGGCTGACCAAGGTGCGCTAAAGTCAGTTGGCAAGACGGATAGTGTGACCCAAGACGGTAAATGAGGATTTTCCAGAAATCCAGTCGGGCAGGAGCAAATCGCAACAGAAGCTGGGATTTGCTACGGTCTCCTGGTGCGAGCCTGCCCAGGCCCAACTGGATCACAAGTTATACTGCGCTCGGGCGGAAATGACACATTTGCCTCACTAGCCCGCAGCGCTAGCAAGGGCAACCACGGACGTCCCTTGCTGGCGCTGCGGGCTAGTGAATGAGTCAATCCTGACCGCGTGCAGTATAAGGAATGTTAGGGCTGCTGAGGCGAAAACCCGGTGGCTGCCGGCGCCTTCGCGCGCGGCTGTCACGGCCTCGTCGTCGGTCCGGGGACGTGGAAATAGCCGCTCGTAAGTCCCTGGCGATTTGATCTCCCTGCGCCGTTTGTGGTACGCTAACCCCATGAGCACCAAGAAAAAGCCGAATCGAAAGCCGACACCACGTCGGCGTGGCCAAACAGGCCGTCCACCGGCGGAAACGCCCGATTGGGCGGGCGATTTTCTTGAGGCGATCCGCGATGGCTTGCACGTAAAAGATGCGACCGAAATTGCCGGCATTTCTAGAACGCATCCCTACAAGCGCCGCAATGAAGACGAAGATTTCGCCAAGGCCTGGGCAGAGGCCAGCGAACTCGGCACCGAAGCGCTCGAATCTGAAGCTGGCCGTCGAGCCTACCACGGCACGCTCAAGCCCGTGTACTACAAGGGCAATGAGGTCGGGCAGATACGTGAGTACTCCGACACACTGCTCATGTTCTTGCTGCGTGCGCTGAATCCGAATAAGTATCGCGACAATGCCAAGTTCGAGCACCTCGGCAAGGGCGGGGCGGAGCCGCCGCGAGTGGTGATCTATCTGCCCGACAACGGCAGGAGCGGGCCAGATGACGTTGCAAACGATGGGGATCACCCGCGCGCCGCCGAAGCGATACTCGCCGAGCCTGTACGCTGAACCCTGAGTTCTCTTGTCCCACACGAGAGAGCGATGACACTGACTCCCAAACAACAGCGATTCCTGGACGAGGGTGTGCATCTTTTACTTGGGTAACTTCCCGGGGGCTTGGTATTCAAGCTCGGACCCGTCCAGGAGGAAAAGAAGGCAGCGGAGTTGCCCCGATCAAGGATGTCATCGCAGAGATCACGGCTAAGAACCTTTCTGTCGATGTCTCTCCTCTCGCGTCCGTGGGATCACGAATTCGCAACTCGACCCTTTATTGCCGCCAAACTCTCGGTGTCTCACCCATATCGCGCGGTTTTGGTTATAGCCCGTCACGTTGATTCGATGAATCCCTGTTGGCAACGTAGAGTCAATGAGGCGTAGGCGACACAGAACTGGTGCCGTGGGTAATCGACACATTGACCCTCCGTGGGACGGACCGACTTCGTACCCAGCGCTCTCTCGCGGAAATTAGCCTATTTTTGTGAACGGCTTATTTACCGCTTGTCGTATTATTTCGAAGCCTGTTAACGAGTGTACTGGCAAGTTCACCGAGTTCCGATCGATCCCCGACCGGGTCAGGTTTGACACCTGGTCGTGCCACCTACGGCGCCTACCTCAATCTCTGAAAACTCGGGACGGTCGCGGACAGGGCCTGTCAGCAAGAACTCCAGGTTTCACAATTACTGAAGGATCTGAAAGCGGATCAGGTAATGGAATCGTTCGTAAAAAAGCCGACGTTCACGGAGTGTATCTACAGGAGGATTCATGGGCGAACTTGACGAGGGGTCGCAAATACTGTTTCTGCAGCATTTTACGGCCAATGAGGCTGGAATTCGGGCTTTTGTGCGCCGGTTGGTTCCGCTGCGTTCCGACACAAACGACGTGATGCAGCAGGTGGCGATGGTGCTTTGGAAGAAGTTCGAGCAACTTGAGGTGAAGGACGATTTTCGCAAATGGGCTTTCGGCGTGGCCCGCTACGAAGCGCTGGCCTGGTCCCGTGACAAAGCCCGCGACCGCCTGGTGTTGGCCGAGGACGTCCTCGTTGCGCTCGCCGATGAATCGCTTGCAACAGAACCGGCGCTGTCGGCACAGCGCGACGCCCTGGACGGCTGCCTTGAAAAACTCGCGGCCGAGCATCGCCGCATGATTCTGGATGCCTATTCGCCTGGAGTTCGCATTCAGGACGTTGCTTCGCGAAGTCAACGGTCGGTCGCGGGATTCTACCAGTGGCTTCATCGCATCCGGCTTCAACTTCTTGATTGCGTAAAGCGCAACTTGGCCGTCGAGGGCGTGTCATGATTGACCCCAAACGCCTCGAACAGATCGCTCAGTATGCCGAGGGATTGCTCGGTTCGGATGGGATCCGGGATCTCGAAGCGGCCCTGCGAAACGACGCTGAACTGCGATACACGTTCCTTGAGTACCTAAACCTCGATGCGGCCCTGACTGCTTCCGCTGCCCTACCTGAGAGTGAGGGGGTCCTGCCTCTGAGCACAGCGAATTCGCGTTCTGAGAACGCAGCGCTGCCAAGAAAAGGGATTCGGAGGAGCCATGCCCGGTATGTTGCCGCGGCTGCCGTGTTGGCGATGATCGCCTTGGGCTCTTGGATATTTCTTTCCCGACAATCTCATGATGCGAACGTATCGAGTGTACTTGTCACAGTCCTTTCTGCAGACGATGCAGAGCTGGAAGGGCAATCCGAACCGCTTGCCCCAGGGCAACGCCTGATGCTTGCGCAGTTTCGCCTGAAGAAGGGTTCGCTGGAACTGCAGATACCGAACGATGTGAAGCTCGAATTACATGGCCCGTTGGCCGCGGTGTTCGAGCAGCCGTCTCGCCTTCGACTCGCTCACGGCGAGTTGGCCGCCGAAGTGGGGGAACGGGGTAAAGGGTTTACCGTTGTCACGGACGCCGGGGAGATTGTCGATCTCGGCACGCGTTTTGGCGTCATGGCGCGCGAGAATGGTTCGACCGAGGTCATGGTCTTCGCTGGCGAGGTGCAAGTCAAGCCCTCCAGCGTGAAGGAAGGCCAAAGTAAGTGGACCCTGACCGAAGGCGATGCCCTGCGGATCGCACCGAATCAGCCTCCGAGTCGATTGGCATCTGTATCGGTCAAGGAAGTCAGTGCCGAACCAACTCCGGATGGACCGATCGTAGGCCAGGTAACCGACAATGTCAAAGCCGTTGACTTTTACCGGTTCTATGGCGTTGTTCCGGGGGGCATGACAGAAGGAGCCAGCGTCTACACCATGCGTTCCTTCGCCAAGTGGCATCCACTTCGGGGCGAGAAGTTTCCTGAAGAACTCCGCGGCGCTGACCTCATACAGACCTTCCACCTGGCCCGCCAGGAAACCGACCTTCGCATTACGGTCCAGCTCAACCGCCCGGCGAAGATTTACGTGATGCTCGATACGCGCGTGCCGGTTCCGCAATGGCTGAAGAAGGAATTCATCGATACGGGGATGAAGTTACGTGGCGGTCCATGGGATCGCAGGCCGATGACGCGCGGCATTCCGTGGGACGCGGATGGGAAGATCTTCGTCACCTACACGGTCTGGCGAAGGGAAGTGTTTCAGGCTGGCCCTGTGGAACTTGGTCCGCCCCAGATGCCCGGTCAAACAACCAATGGCGCCATGTACGGCATCGCTGTCAAGAAACTCTGAATCCTAAGCTAAGAAGAGGCGACCGTTAGTCCTCGAAAAGATCCTTTCCCCCGTCCGTAAAAATGCACCGACTTGCGGAGAGTAAAAAGAGAGCGATTTGTGTCCCGACATATTTGTACTAACGGAGGTCTTTTCCGATGAGAAAGTTGCTTGGATCCATGGGCTTGATGCTCCTCATGGCCGGACTGTTGATCGCGGCCGAGGGGACGATCAGCAAGGTTGATCTGGACAAGAAGACGGTCACGATCAAGGAAGGCGACAAGGACAACGAGTACAAGTTCACCGAAAAGGTGAAAGTGACCGTTGCCGGAGGAAAGGCGAAGGGCGGCAAGGGGCAGGCCAAAGAAGGCACCTACGCCGACTTCGAGAAGGCCCTGAAAGTCGGCGAGAAACTGACGTTCGAAGCGAAGGACGGCGTACTAACCGAGGTCAAGATCACTGGGGCGGGCAAGAAGAAGGGCAAGGCGAACGAGTGACACGGATTGTTTCGGAAGCTGAACGCCCGGGGGGGAGTGCCGGGCGTTCTCGTTTTCATACGCCGTGACCGGAGGAGCGAATCATGCGGATCGGGTCTGTCTGTTGTCTCGTCGGTTTCCTCGTCGCCGTTTTGGGTTCACCTTCGTACGGCGATGATTGGCCGCAATTTCGTGGTCCCGGCTTATCCGGACGCAGTCCGGATACGACGCTACCGATTAAATGGAGCGACAACGAGAACCTCCGCTGGAAGACCAAACTTCCCGGCCCCGGTTCGTCCAGCCCCATCGTCGTCGCCAAGAAGGTGTTCGTCACCTGCTACTCCGGCTACGGCGCGGGCGGCTCGGCCACAGAGCAAAACAACCTGCGGCGGCACCTCGTCAGTGTGGACGCCGAAAGCGGCAAAGAACTGTGGTCGAAGTCCATCGCACCCGTTCTCCCGGAGGACAATTTCCGCGGGTTCCTCGCCCAGCACGGGTACGCCAGCCACACACCAGCCAGCGACGGCGAGCGAGTGTACTGTTTCTTTGGAAAGGCCGGCGTCGTGGCATTCGGCCTCGACGGCAAGCAGCTTTGGCAGACCAGCGTGGGGACGGGATCGGCCACGAGCGGCTGGGGAACCGGGGCCAGCCCCATTTTTCACGGTGATCTTGTCATCGTGAACGCCAGCGCCGAGAGCGGCACGCTCCGGGCGTTGAACAAGAAGACCGGCAAAGAAGTGTGGAAAGTGGATGGGGTCAAGAACACTTGGTGTACGCCAGCCGTGGTGCAGACGAAAGAGGGCAAGCCCGAACTGCTCGTCACGGTGCCGGACGAGGTGTGGGGATTCGACCCGGCCACGGGCAAAAAGCTCTGGTGGGCGAAGGTCGGGATCGGCGAGTTTCCGATTCCCGGCGTAATCTCGGAGAAGGACGTGGCCTACGTCGCCGGCGGACGTGGCAAAGGATCAGGAGCGGTCGCGGCAGTGCGAACCGGCGGGCGCGGGGACGTCACCAAGACGCACGTTCTCTGGCAGAGCCGCGAGTATTCGCCCGTGCCGACGCCGGTTTTGGTCGATGGCCGATTGTATTGCCTGAACGATTCAGGATTCGCGTTTTGCATCGATGCGGCCTCGGGCAAAGGCGTCTACCGTGAACGCCTGCTCGGCGGCGGCGCGGGGGGCAACCGCAGCACCTATGCCTCCATGGTCGCTGCCCATGGCAAGATTTACGCGGTTAGCAGAACAAGCGGGACTTATGTGATCGCCGCTGGCGACAAGTATCAGCAGATCGCCCATAACTCGTTCGCCTCTGACAAGTCGGACTTTAACGGCACCCCGGCCATCAGCGACGGCCAGATGTTTCTGCGCTCCAACACGCATCTCTACTGTGTGCAGAAAGGCAAGTGAGGTCGGCCATGTACAAGAACTGGACAATCGGAGTTGGTGGCGTCCTTTTCATGCTGACTGCGGCTGCCGGCTGGACCGCAGCCGACGAGTTTTACGCGACGGTTCAGAAGATCGAGAATGGCAAGGTCACCTTTGCCAAGAAGGAAGTTGGCAAAGGAGCCAAGGGCAAGGGGGGGAAGAAAGGCGGCAGCATGACCACCATGCCCGCTGCGAGCGACATCCACGTGACAACCGCGAGCTACGTGCGCCGGTCCGCCAGCTTTCGCATCGGCATTCCTCTGGGCGGCGGGCTCAAAAACAGCGCGATCAAGGCTCTGCAACCGGGCTCGCTCGCCCGGATTGTCACCGACGGCGATCGTATCGTCGAGATGAACGTGGTGATCGATGACTCCGATGGAACGACTATCGTTGCGATTCCACCAAAGCGCCCGGCAACCACACCGGAGAAATGAACCATGCATCGGCAACGAATGACGACGCTTGGAGTCGCCACGCTCTGGCTTGTCGGTGGAGTGACGGCAATCGCTCAGGATGGTCGCCCGGCCACGACCGCCGCTGAAGCGTTCTTTGAGGCGAAGATTCGACCCGTCCTGGTGAGTCATTGCTATCAATGCCATTCGGACAGCGCCAAGAAAACCAGAGGGGGCCTCAAGCTCGACTCTCGCAGCGCGCTCTTGGCCGGCGGCGACAACGGCCCTGTCATCGTCCCAGGATCGGCCGAGAAGAGCCTGCTGTTCAAGGCGGTTTCGTATCACGACAAGAAACTGCAAATGCCACCGAAGGGAAAGTTGCCCGATGCCGTCGTTGCCGACTTTCGGAAGTGGATCGACATGGGAGCGCCCGATCCGCGCGTGCCGAAAGCCGCGTCTTACGTTCAAACAAAGATCGACCTTGCCAAGGGGCGGGAGTACTGGGCCTATCGGAGTCCGAAGAAGCCTGCCATCCCGACAATTCGCGGAAGCGAATGGCCTCGCACGGACGTTGACCGATTCATCCTGGCCACTCTGATGCAAAGCAAATTGAAGCCGGTCAAGGATGCGGACGCGCGAAGCCTGGTCAGGCGGCTGTATTTCGTTCTCACAGGTCTTCCGCCCACTCCCGAAGCGGTCACGACCTGGACTTCGCGAATCGACGGGGCCGTTTCCGCCGTCGCCCGGCGAGATGCCATCGGTCGGCTGGTGGATGAGTTGCTTGCCTCCCCACGCTATGGCGAACACTGGGGCCGTCACTGGATGGACGTGGCACGATTCGCCGAATCGACCGGCGGCGACGCCAATAACATCCTGCTCCATGCCTGGCGCTATCGCGATTACGTCATCGACGCCTTCAATGCCGACAAGTCATTCGACCGCTTCATCATCGAGCAGCTTGCTGGAGATTTATTGCCGTTCTCTTCCGACAAGGAGTTTGCCGCCAACGTCGTCGCCACAGGTTTTCTTGCGTGCGGCGTGAAACTGGTAGCCGAGGAGGAAGGCCGACGTTTTTTCGCGGACCTTGTGGACGAACAGATCGATGCGACCACCCGCGCCTTCCTGGCAACCACTGTAGCGTGTGCTCGCTGCCACGATCACAAGTTCGACCCCATTCCCCAGACCGACTATTACGCCCTGGCAGGAATCTTTCGCAGTACGCAAACTCATTTCGGTTTGATGAAGGCCCAGGCTCGCCAGACGACACCTTTGCTCGATTTGACAGGGCTGGGGCTGCCGGAGATCGGCAGGCAAATTTCCCTGGCTCAACTCGCCCAGTTGCGTGACAAACGCGACAAGGCGCTGAAACATCAAGAAGAAACGCTAGCGAAGATGCGTGCCGGCGAAGCGGTTCCCCAGAGCGTCTGGCTGCGTTCGCGCACGGATCGCGACCGCACTCAGGTGGCCTACCAAATTTACGACGACAAAGGCAACCCGCGTGTGTTTGCGATGGGCGTGCAGGATCAAGAATTCCCCGTCGAAACAAGGCTCCTAAGTCGCGGCGAGGTGGACAAGCCAGGGGCGAAAGTGCCGCGCGGGTTCGTCCAGGTGATTACCAAGACCGGGGAGCACCTACTTCCGAGCACAATCAAGGGAAGCGGGCGGCTCGAACTGGCGAAGTGGATCGCCAGTCCAGATAATCCGCTCACAGCCCGCGTCATCGCCAACCGCGTCTGGCAACATCTCTTTGGCCGTGGCCTGGTGCGGACGGTTGATGACTTCGGCAAGACCGGCGAGCCACCCACCCATCCGGAGTTGCTCGATCACCTGGCCATTCGACTGGTGGAGCACAAGTGGTCGATCAAGGCATTCATCCGGGAAATCGTTTTGTCCCGCACCTGGCAGCTCTCATCGGAATTCGACGAAAGTAACTTCGCGCTCGACCCGGAGAATCGCTTTCTTTGGCGGATGAGCAGTCGCCGGCTCACAGGCGAGCAAATCCGCGATGCCATGCTGTTGGTGTCAGGCAATCTCGTTGTGAAACGTCCTCTCGGCACCTTCCTTACATCCGTGGGGGAAGGGACCATTGGCCGATCGGTGAACGAACCCGACATTCGCAAGATCGAGTCGAATCATCGCTCGGTGTACCTGCCGCGTGTTCGCAACGTCTTGCCGGAACTGCTGGAGCTTTTCGATGCTCCCGACGCAAGCCTAGTCATGGGCGCCCGCGAGACGACGACCAGCCCGCTGCAATCGCTTTATCTGATGAACAGCCCGTTGGTGCGCCGACAGGCCGACGGACTGGCGCGACGCGTCAAGGACGCAGGCGATCCCTTTGGCGTCGCACATGAGCTGGCTTTCGGACGTCCGGCCACCGCGCGAGAAAGGAAATTCGAAGCGGCCTTCGTGGTCAACTTCACGAAAGCGGCACGCTCGGAGACGCTCAGCGCCGACGATCTGCAACGACGTTGCCTGGAGGCTTACTGCCACGCTCTGCTGTGTTCCGCCGAGTTTCGCATTCTCGATTGAAGGGGAAGATGTGATGTCTAAATCCAACGCGGGATTGATGTGTCGGCGCGACACTCTCAAGACATTGTCCGCGGGCTTTGGCTACCTGGCTTTTGCCGGCCTCGCAACGCTCCAGGCACAGCCACGTTCGCCGCTGGCCGCTCGTGCTCCTCACTTCCTCCCTCGCGCCAAGCGCGTGATCTTCCTGTGCATGCACGGCGGACCATCGCACCTGGACACTTTTGATTACAAGCCGGCGCTCCGACGCGACAACGGCCGGTCGTCACGATACGCGGGATCGGCGCTGTGCTCATCCCCATGGACATTCAGGCCGAGGGGGCAGAGCGGCTTGTGGATCTCCGACCTTTACCCGCATCTTGCCCAACATGCCGACGAGTTGTGCCTTCTGCGCGGCATGCACTGTGACAATCCCAGCCATTCCCAGGCCTTCGTGCAAATGCATACCGGCAACTTTCAGTTCGTGCGGCCTTCGCTCGGCGCCTGGGCGCTGTACGGCCTGGGCACAGAGTCGGATAGCCTGCCCGGCTTCATCTCGATCAATCCCCCCACTGGTGTCGGCGGCGCCCAGAACTTCGGCAGCGCGTTTCTGCCCGCCGTCTACCAAGGCACGCGTTTTAACATCGCCGACAGCAGCCAGCGCAGCCGTCCCGTGGACATCGCCCGCCGTGGCCCGGCCAATCCCTTCGGTCTGAACCACGTCCGCAACGAGCACTTGTCCCCCTCACTCCAGCGCGTGCAACTGGATCTAGTCCAGCAGCTGAATCGCGAGGTACTCGACCGAACCGGGCAGGCGCCGCTGGTGGAGGGAGCCATCGAGAGCTTCGAACTCGCGTTCCGCATGCAGGAGGCCGTCCCCCGCGTCATGGACCTATCCACGGAATCGCGTGAAACCCTAGCCCTGTATGGCATCGGCTCCGAACTCACCGACGGTTTCGGCCGCCAGTGCCTGCTCGCCCGCCGATTCGCGGAGGCCGGGGTGCGGTTCATCGAACTCGGGCACGGCACCTGGGACCAGCACAACAATCTCCGAGAGGCCATGGCAAGGAACGCTGGGAATACCGACAAGCCGATTGCAGGCTTGATTGCCGACTTGAAGCGACGTGGAATGCTTCAGGACACGCTGATCCTCTGGGGCGGCGAGTTCGGCCGCACCCCGCATTCCCCCGACGGCGACGGTCGCGACCACAATCACACGGGATACGCCATGTGGATGGCCGGCGGCGGCGTCAAAGGAGGCTTCTCCTACGGCGCGACCGACGAGCACGGCTACGAAGCGGTCGAGAATAAGATGCACATCCACGACTGGCATGCCACGATTCTGCATCTGCTGGGCCTGGATCACGAACGACTGACGTTCCGACATGCCAGCCGCGAGATGCGACTGACCGATGTGAGCGGAACCGTCGCCAGAGACATCCTGGCGTGATCTGTCTGGCCAACGACGTTGTTGACTTGGTTTTCTCGTTTTCCTGGAGACTCCATTTATGAGACCCGTTCTCGCTGCACTGCTAGCCGTCGGCGTTTTCTCCTTGGCAACCGGCCCCGGCCTCGCCCAGAAAAAGGGCAAGTTCAATGACGACGCCCCGCGCTTCGGCTGGCGCGAGAGTTTTCCGGAGGCCATGACCGAAGCGAAGCGAACGGGCAAACCGGTGATGGTGGTCCTACGTTGCATTCCTTGAATTGACTGCGTCGAGTTTTACGGGCAGGTTGTCCGTCTCCAGCAGATCAAAGATGTCGCCGATCACTTCGTCCGCGTGCGTCTGGCACGCATCGAGGACGTTGACATCAACCGTTTCGAATTCGACCTCGACCTGACGATGATGATTTTCTTCCTGAACCCGGACGGCAAGGTCTACGCCCGCTATGGCGGGCGCGATTCCGAGGATGCTGACAATCGCCAGTCGCTGGCCGGGCTGCGTTACACCATGGAATCCGTCCTCGCCATGCACAAGCAAATGCAGCCACTGTTCGCCGAGCCAACCAGCGCGAAGCCGCTTTTGGCCAACGAATTGGGAAAGCGTCGCAAGGGATGCATGCACTGCCACATCGCCAAGGAAATGATGAACACCCAGCTTGTCGGCCAGGGGAAATGGACACGCGATCTGGTCTGGCGTTATCCCCCGCCGGACAATCTTGGCATCGTGCTGGATGTGAACCGTGGCAATGTGATCAAGCAGATCAAGCCCGAATCGTCGGGTGCAAAGTTGGGGCTGAAACCAGGGGACAAGCTCCAGCTACTGAATAAGGTGCCGATACATTCCTTTGGCGATGCCCAGTTCGCCCTGGACCGAGCGCCGACCAAGGGCTCGATCTCGGTATCCTGGCTGCGCGCCGAGAAAACTCTGACCGGTGACCTCAACCTGCCCGAAGGCTGGCGGCAGACCGATTACTCCTGGCGTGCCTCCATGCGCGGACGGGTTCCGTCACTCCACGTGAACGGCAAGGATCTCACTCCCGCGGAAAAGGAAGGTTTCGGCTTGCCTCCCAATCAAGTCGCGTTTCGCCAGGCAGACACGGTTCATTCGCATGCGCGCAAAGCCGGCGTGCAGGCGGGAGACATCATTCTCGGCATCGACGATCGGCCTTTCACGGGAACAGCAGATGCCTTTCTACAATGGGTGCGAGGCAATTACGTGGTTGGTGACCGCGTTCTCATCAATGTGCTGCGCGAGGGACGCCGATTGACCATTCCCATGACTTTGATTCAGTGATTTTCGCCGGAGTCGAACGGCCTAACAAGGAAACTACGATGTCCACCATTCCGACGATGCGTGAGTTGAACGCCAAGCACCTCCTCGCACTCTTCCTTGCCCTGGCGATAATCGCGCAGCCCGCAAGCGCAGGCGAGCCTGCCGGAACAAAAGACGCCAACGGATTCATCGTTCATGAGATGGATTCGCCGTACCAGGAAGGCAAGTGCGTCGTGCGCATTCTGGTGCCGGACCGGCTTGAGCCAGGCAAGAAGTATCCAACGATTTATGTTCTGCCGGTTGAGGCACGAGACGAAAACCGCTTCGGCAATGGCCTGCTGGAAGTCAAGAAGCACGACCTGCATAACAAGCATCAGGCCGTGTTCGTCGCACCATCGTTCAGCACGACCCCATGGTACGCAGACCATCCGACCAACCCTGTATTGCGCCAGGAGAGTCATCTCCTGAAGGTTGTCATTCCGTTTGTGGAGAAAACGTACCCGGTGCGAAAAGAGACGGCTGGGCGGTTCCTTCTCGGCTTCAGCAAGTCCGGAGCCGGGGCATTCTCTCTGTTGCTGCGGCACCCGGACCAGTTTGCCAGGGCCCTCGCGTTCGACGCGCCACTCATGCGTGAGCAAATGTCGAAAGGCCAGGAAGTCTATGGCACGCAGCAGAACTTCGAGAAGTACTCAGTCCCCAGGTTGCTCCAAGAGACCAGTCCGAAGCTGGGTGGCGAGAAGCGGCTTATCTTGCTGGGCAAAGGTTTCCTGCAAAAGCAGCACGTCCAGGCCCACGCTCTGATGGACAAGCTGAAGATCGCTCATGAGTTCCACGAAGGTACGGAGCGAAAACACACCTGGGACAGCGGCTGGGTGCCAGAGGCCGTGGCACTATTGCTGACCACACCGAAGCAGGCGTCAACCCGCAAGCCTAACATCATCCTGATCGTGGCCGACGACATGGGCTATGCGGATATCGGCGTTCACGGTTGTAAGGACATCCCAACCCCACACATCGACTCGATTGCCAAGAACGGCTTTCGATTCACAAATGCCTATGTGAGCGCCCCGTGGTGCAGCCCTAGCCGCGCCGGCTTGCTCACGGGACGCTACCAGCAGCGCTTTGGCCACGAATTCAATCCCGGCCGACCGGGAACCGGATTGCCGGCGAGCGAAGTCACCATGGCCAGCCGGCTGCGTGCTCTAGGCTATATCACAGGACTCATCGGCAAATGGCACCTGGGCCGTGGCACGCAACTCATCCCGACGGCACGCGGATTTCAGGAGTTCTTCGGCTTCCTTGGTGCTCAACACGCCTACGTTCCGGGGGCGCCCAGCGGCGGGAAAAAGAAAAAGGCGAACTCCGATTCTGAGATTTACCGAGGCACAAAACTGGTGGACGAGAAAGAGTATCTCACCGACGCCTTCGGGCGCGAGGCGGTTGACTTCATCGAACGTCATCGCAAAGAGCCGTTCTTTCTCCATCTGTCGTTCAACGCAGTCCACGTTCCCATGCAAGCGAGCGAAAAATACCTCAAGCGTTTTTCGCACATCAAGGATGATCGCCGCCGCACCTATGCCGCCATGCAGAGCGCCATGGACGATGCCATCGGCGCGGTTCTGGCCAAGTTGCGAGAAACAGGACTGGAGGACGATACGATCATCATCTTCCTCAGCGACCACGGAGGCGCTTCAGGCTTCCGCACGCCCAATGGCGCCATTAACTGGCCCTTGCGCGGCGGCAAAATCGATCTCTACGAAGGGGGCGTCCGCGTGCCATTCTTGATTCAGTGGAAGGGCCGATTGCCCGCCGGCAAGACATTCGATCAACCGATCATCCACCTCGACATTCTGCCAACCGTACTCCGCGCTGCTGGCGGCAAGGTGCAACCCGACTGGAAGCTCGACGGCGTTGACCTGTTGCCGCACCTGGAAGGCAAGGTAAAGGCTCCGCCTCACGAAATCCTGTACTGGCGACTCGGTGACCACATGGCCATCCGCAAGGGGGACTGGAAACTCGTCCGCAACGACGGCAAGAAAACCGAGCTGTTCAACCTGGCCGTGGATATCTCCGAGAGCAAAGACCTTTCCGCCAAACACCCGGAGATCGTGCGCGAGCTAGATGCTCACTGGCAGTCATGGAACGCGACCCTGGTCAAGCCCCTCTGGGGTAGCGGTCCACCTGGTGGTGGCAAGTGACTTCCCGCGGTACTGCGAATCGTGGGTACTACTAACCTCATGCCGCTTCTTATGACCAGAAGCGTCGTACGGTTCCTTGTGCTCCAATTTGCGGGGTCGCTCCAGGCCGTTTGCCGATGATTGATGGACTTCCACACGTTGGGCGGTCACACCGACGCGCGTTTGGCTCTCGACATAAACTGCATCGGTTTCATCGACCGAGGCGACGAACAAGCCCGAACCAGAACTATCGGTGGTACTGCTACTAAGCGGAAGCGGCCTCGGTATGAATCCATTGTTCTTGTCCCTCCCTGGCATTTGCACTATCAGTGGTACTGCTAAGCGGAAGCGGCCTCGGTTGGCGTTCCGAGGCCGCGATCAATTGATGGTCAGCTGTCTCTCGGCGCCTCACGCAGCTGCTTTCGGCCGTTGGAGAAGCGATAGGATCAGGGCGATCAGCGTCGCCGGATTGTGGATCGCCGCCAAAATCTCTGGCAGGTTCGCGAACACGACGGCGAGGATGTCCAGCAGCGGCTTGCCGCTTTGCTCCTCGGCGCTACGGATCGCGTCCTGGAGACGACGGTCTTGCAGAATTCGCAGATGCATAGAGTGCTTTCCTCTTGTTGGGGAAAGGTTTACCGCTCTTCTTGGTGGTCGACGCCAGATCGGCGCCGGCCTTTGGTTACGGCTACATGACCGCAGCCCGGGGTTCACCGTCAGCAGTCGGCGACCGAGCTACGGCCTCGCCTCGGCATTGTCGGACAGACCTGCGCGTCGCTTTCTGCTGACGTCCGGCCCGGCGCCTGGCGCAGAAGCTCGCGAATCTCGGCGGGCGTGCCTGGGCTAAAGTCCTTGCGTAAGAACGGGATTCCCGTCGGCGAACCAATCAGCCGCACGAGCAAACGAGGCGTGGAGTTGCCGTTGAACGATTTACCGACATGCACCCACACCGCGTCGGGAAAGCCCTTACGGATTTCCGGCGCATCGTGACATCCCATGCCAACGAGAATGAACAGGGGCTTCTTTTCCGCGTCGGCTCGCTTGATCGCCTCGCCCAGATCGCCAAGGCAGCCGAGGTCGCGTTCCTCCTGACGCTTCTTGAGGTTATCTGCGGCCTTGGTCTTGGCATCGGACGTCGGCAACGCGTTGCGTCTGAGCCCGGCCAACGCAAATGATGCCTTCGCCTTGGCTGTTGCCAACTCCACATCTTGGGCACGACACATGACGGCGCAGGTGAGCGCCATTGCCAAACTAATTCTACTGTATCTCGCGGTTGTTTGGATTTAAGTCTTTTTGTACCATCTCCTTTCGGGAAACGGAATTCACCCAAAGGAGACGTCGATGGAACGACGATTTGCTGCTCGCCTGGAGGAACTGCTCGACGATGCGGCCGTGAAGCCGGCCATTCTGCGCGATATGTTGCCGCGGCTGGAGCGCTTTCTCGAACCGTTCGGGGCGTTGTTGGCAACCACCGAA
>SXGR01454431.1_pt1 | contig 26444 bp, 26 predicted proteins | sample 3174711 | NCBI WGS metagenome assembly SXGR01 (sample SAMN11356860, study PRJNA531348) | freshwater metagenome | isolation source: freshwater sample F1-60 | place: China: Fuxian Lake, Yuxi | collected 2017-12-25
TCGTTGAAAGTTCCAAAATTAGAAGAATATAATGTTTTCATTAATCCAGAATCTATTGAACGATAATAGTTACTTTCTGAACATCCTTTGAAACAACCATCGCTTTTATTGTTAAATTGTTTACATTCTTTTACACAATTTTCTGATTTTTTTGGTAGTTTTGCTGGAGTGTATTCTTCTGCTAGATTTGCGAATGAGTGACCAAACTCGTGTGCAATTACAGAAATAGGATTTTTCATATTTATACTCATAACATTTAGATAAGAAGAGCTTCTAATTTTATCCTCATCTTCTTTTACAACAAAGATATAATCATTTGGACAGATATCTGCTCTTTTTAATAAATTTCTTGAATAGCAATAAAGAGCTATTTCTTTGTAGTATTCACATTTTATTTCTGAATCTATATAGTATATATTAAATGATTCTTTCAATTTATCAAAAGGAGAAGTTGCGAAAAGTTCATTTGAATAGGCTTCTGCTTCTTCTTCTTTGCCGAAGAAAACTAGATTTATTGAGGATTCTGAGCTGAAATGCATTTCATTACATGTTTCATTCAATTCAGGACCTAAACTGGGGGATGAAAGAAAATATGCAGATATTGTTGCTAATATAAAAATTCCTGTCGATATTAGAAATATAGTCTTGTGTTCCATGTTTATTCTTTATTTTTGTTATTAAATAACCTTTTGTTTTCTATATAATTAAAAAAAACATTTATATACAAGCTTTTTATCTATATTTCATGCAAAAGAGGGCAGGGAATTTATTATTGTTTACTTTAGTCTTTTTATTTTTAGTTTCAGTTGTTAGTGCAGTCTGGTGGAATCCAAATACTTGGTTTGAGGGAAGAGGAATAACTGGGAATCAGGTTGCTGGTGCTGGCAATGTTTTAATTCCTACTATGACTTCAAATACTGCTCCTTCTGGAGTTGCTAGTGCTTCTGTTGGTTCAAATACTGCTTGGAAAACTATGGATAATGATCAAGGTTCTTTTCCACCAATATGGACTGTTTCTACAAATGGACAACCTCAATGGATTGCTTATCAATTTTCTAATTCTGTTAGTGTAGATTCATTTTCTATAACTCCTTGGTCAGATGCAACACATAGTCCTTCTCATGCACAGTTTCAATATTTGAATAATGGTGTTTGGACAACTGCTTATACAATTGGACCAGGCTATAATGGTGGCTTTGGAACTTTCAAACTTTCTTCAGTTGTAACTGCTAGTAATTTTCGTTTATATGTTATTAGTACTCCTAGTAATATCGCTTTGAATATAAGAACTTGGCAATTATACGGTGGTGCTGTTGTAAATACACCTCCAGTTTGTACATCATTTACATATTCAGCATGGAGTGCATGTTCAACATCAGGACAACAAACAAGAACTATTATTTCTAATAGTCCAAATGGTTGTGTTGGAGGAAGTCCTGAAACTCTGACTCAAAATTGTATACGTCCTTGCACTGCTGATGATTATACTTACACTTTATCTCCTTCAGTATGTCCTACAAATGGACAACAGAATATGACTTATGTTAAGAAAAGTGGATTAACTGATTGCTCTGGAGGAGCAGTTGCGCCTGCAAATGGAATTATGTCATGTACTTATAATGCTCCTGCTTGTACAGATTATCAAGTTAGTTTATTTGGTGCTTGTAGTAATGGTTATCGTTATAGGAGTGTAGCTGGAATTCCAACAGGTTGTTCTGGAGGAGCAGTTGCGCCTAGTACTACTGAACCTTGCTCAAATGAAATTGATTTATGTGATGATGCAGATTGGAGTTATGTTATTGTTCCTGTAGGTAATGGTTTAAAGGAAAGAAGATGGAGTAAAATTGGAAGTTGTATAGAAGGCATAACTCACTCTACTGAAACACTTAGTGTTAATGCTCAAGATTTACCTGCTTCTTGTTTTTCATTTACTTATGGTAGTTGGACTCCTTCAAATTGTGTTATTGGAAGTCAGCAGACAAGAAATGCTCTCGGAAGTTCAGGAGGAGTTCAAAATGCACAATGCACTGGAGGAAGTCCGATATTAAAACAAAATTGTCTTGAAGTTACCCAAACAGTTACAAATACTGGTTGCTCTTTAGGAGATTCTCCTGTTTGCTCAAATGATGAAATTACATATTCAAATTCTTGTAATGCAGTTGCATCTGGTGCAACTGTTGCTTGTCAAGGTGAATGCCCGTGTCCAGTAACTAACACTGCTCCTACTACAGAAATTGTGCCTACAGCTGTTCCTACTCCTACAGTAATAGTTCCTCCTGTTGTTGTAAATGAAGGAACTACTGGAAGTAATACTTGTGCTTCTGGATGTTCATTAAGTGGAAAGTGTGTTCCTGTTGGTTATAGAGTTAATGGAAAGTATTGTCATCTTGATGGAAATTTAATTGTTTATAAGAATACGGATATATCATGTGAGAATAATTTTGAATGTGGAAGTAATTCATGTATTTCTGGTAAATGTATAGATATGGGAGTTATGCAGAGAATATTTGAATATTTTAAAAAATGGCTTGAATGATTTAATTCTTAAACCCTTATCTTTAAAAATGGTCTTTTCTTTTGTTTTATATGGAAAATGGTAATGAGAAAATAGCTCGTAAGAATTTACTTAGAAGTGGAGAGAATGTAGATGGAACTAGCATAAAAGGATATAATTTTGATGAAGGAGTTGATTATAGTAAATTAATTGAAAGTTTTGGAAGTACTGGCTTTCAGGCAAGCGATTTTTCTAAAGCTGTTAAGATAACTAATAATATGATTGATAATAAGGCAACTATATTTTTAGGATATACTTCAAATATGGTTAGTTCTGGCTTGAGAGATGTGATAAGATATCTAGTTCAACACAAAAAAGTAAATATTTGTGTTACAACTGCCGGAGGGATTGAAGAGGACATTATAAAATGTCTTGGAGATTTTAAATTGGGAGATTTTAGAGCTAGTGGAAAATTGTTAAGAGAAAAGGGTGTAAATAGAATTGGAAATATATTTGTGAGCAATGAGTTGTATGTTAAATTTGAGAAATTTATGTCTAATGTGCTTAATGAATTGAATGAAAATCAGATTAAAACTGGAAAGATTGCAAGTCCTAGCGATATTGTATGGAAACTTGGTGAGAAAATTAATAATAAAAATAGTATTTGTTATTGGGCTTATAAGAATAAAATAAGAATTTACTGTCCTGCTTTGCAAGACGGAGCTATTGGAGATAATATTTATTTTTCTTCTTTTAAACATCCTAACTTTAAGATAGATATAGTAGAAGATACTAAAAGATTGAATGATAGTACAATTGGATTGAAAAAGAGCGCAGCAGTTATTCTTGGAGCAGGGGTTGTAAAACATAGTATATTGAATGCAAATATGCTTAGAAATGGATTAGATTATGCAGTTTACATTAATACTTCTCAGGAATTTGATGGAAGCGATGCAGGAGCAATGCCTGAAGAAGCAGTGAGCTGGGGAAAAATAACTTCAGGAGCAGAGAGCGTTAAAGTTTATGGCGATGCTACAATATTATTTCCTTTGTTAGTTGCAGAGAGTTTTGCTAAGAAGAAATAGTTATTTATAGTACTTATCTGATTGTTTATTATGGATTTTTCAATTGTTATTCCAGTTCATAATGAAGAAGAGAATATAAGAAAATTATATGAATGGATAAATAGAAATTTAAAGAAATTTTCTTATGAGGTTATAGTTGTTAATGATGGTTCTAGTGATGGAACTTTATATGAATTGAATAAAATTAAAGATAAAAAATGGAAAGTGTTGGATTTGAAACATAAAGGCAAAGATTATGCAGTTTATGCTGGAATTAAATCTGCAAAATCTGATAATATCGTATTAATGGATGGAGATTTACAAGTAGATGTTAGAGATGTGGTTAAATTATGGAAAGTTTATAATAATTCTAAATTCGATTGTGTTGTTGGGTGGCGTTTTGATAGAAAAGATGGCTTTGTCAAAAAATTGTCTTCTTTTGTTGGAAATAGCTTTAACAATGTCTTTTTCGGACTTAAATTGCATGATGCTAATTGCCCTTTAAAGATAATTAATAGAAGATTTTTCTTAAATGTTAAATTTATCCCTCATTTTCATAGATTTATATGTGCTTTAATAAAATTACAAGGTGGGAAAATTGCAGAAGTTAAGGTTAAACATTTACCTAGATTACATGGAAAATCACATTATGGAGTACATAATAGAATCTTTGGTAATTTAGTTAGTTTGTTTAGGTTGAAATTTAGAAATAGAGATATATTTTCTAATTGAATTAAAAAAAAAGAGTTATATATCTTGATAATCTCTTTTTATTATGCCTAAAAATAAAAAAGAGGATTCTCAGAAGAATTGGCTAATTGCTTTACTTATTCTCATTTTAGCTATTGCCGTTTATTTTATATTCTTCGATAATGATGTTTTACTAGGTCCTGAAGAAGATAAAGCTGCTTTTCAAGAAGCTAAAAACTTAAATCAAGGGCTTCTCGATGCTTGCAATGAAGAATTGAATGCTCTAGAAAATCCTGCTGAAGATGTTTTACCTGCAACTCAAGAGGAGATTGATGCAAAAAGAGCAGAATGCGAAGGTTATAATGATTGGATTGATTTTTATCAGCAAAAAATTAATGATATGGATGATCCAAGTAGATCTATGCCGGAACCTATTCCAGAGCCTCCTCCTGCCCAAGATATTGAATTCTTGTATGGCTAATGCCGATAATAACGATGCACCACTAACTGAGGAAAATACTCCTTCATCTGAAAAAATAGCCTGACTTTATTTTTTTGGCTAAATATTTATAAACTCTTTTTATCTTATTGCGTGATGGCTGTTAAAAAGAGGGTTAGTGATAATTTAGGATTATATTTATTGTTAGGTGCTTTGGTTCTTGTTGTTTTGTTTTATCAGCCCGGGATTTTGTTGGCTCCAGAAGATGACTTGAGAAATTGTCAAGAGAGATTAGCGGCCGCGAAAGAGAGATTAGACAATGCTGAAGATAGCCTATTTTTTGCGAATGCGAATTATAATAATAAAGATACTAATTATCTAGATATAATTAATTTACATACTGAGAAGCATAACGCTAGAGAAAACTTGATTGCAGAGGGTTCTCAGATGAGTAGAGATATATTAGATATAGAGGACCAGATTACAGCTTTACAAGAAGAGCGAAGAACCGCTCCTGGTGATCAATATGATGGTATTGATGCGCAGATTTCTGCTTTGCAGACTAGCCTATCCTCTTTAGAAGATAGTAAGATTGCAAATTCAGGAGAAGTTACTGCAATTACTAATGAGATAAATAATCTTGAACAAGATAAATTAGTTGCTCTTGATAGGTTGGACCAAGCTAGAGATCGATTGGAACGTGCACAGCGGGAATTTGATAGAGCAGATATTGCTCTGCGTATTTTGCCTTCTTGTGAATCCTCTTATGTACCTGATAAACCTTATGTACCTTGGGTACCGCCTACTGACTCAGATAGTAGCAGTTAATAGTATTTTATTTTCATAAATATTTATAAACTCTTTTTATCTTATTGCGTGATGGCTGTTAAAAAGAGTGTTGGTGATAATTTAGGATTATATTTATTGTTAGGTGCTTTGGTTCTTGTTGTTTTGTTTTATTAGCCCGGTGTTTTGTTGAGTCCTAATGATTGTCCTGACGGACAGTCTTTAAATGAACAAAGTGTTTGTGTAGATGATGAAGATAGTTTAATTGATACAGATGATGCTCCTAATACGGAAAATCAAAATAGTGGTAATGCTAATTCTGGTAAATTATCTCCTTCCTTTGTTGAAATTGAAAAGACATTTGAGACTATACGGCAAGATAATACTGAAATATTACTCGGATTTAAATTTATTAATAAAGCTCTTGAAAAGTTAAGTGAATTGTTCTAACATAGAATATATAAAGAATATTTATTACTTTTATTTATGGGGCGAGATAAGAGTTTGGTGAGAAAAGACTTATGGAAGAATTGGCTTATATTTACACTTATTGTTGTTATTGCTATCTCCTCTTATTTTGTTTTTTATGATGAGGGTTTATTAAAATCAAGTACTGGAAAAGTTACTTATCAGCCAGGAGATCCCTCAGATATCTATAATGATAATGATAATGATAATGATGCTGATGCTGATGGCGATGGAATACCTAATGATTTAGATCCTGATGACGATAATGATGGAATTGATGATTCTGAAGATACAGATGACAATGGAGATGAAGGAGATGAAGCAGATGATGACACAAATTGGTGGGACATCATATTTGGAGATGACGATGAAAATAATAATGTAAATGAAGATAGTGGTGGAGATGAAGTTGAAGATGATAATTCTGATAATGATTATACTTTGGTTGAAGATCCTGAAGAACCAGATAACACCGATTTAGACGGTGATGGAATAGATAATGGAAATGACAACGATGATGACAATGATGGAATAAGCGATGATGAAGATGATTTACATGATGATGGAGATGGAGTAGAAGACGATGATGATAACTCAGATAGTGATGAGGATGGCATTGACAACTCTGAAGATACAGATGATGACAATGATGGAGTAGATGATTCTGAAGATACAGATGATGACAATGATGGAATAAGCGATGATGAAGAAATTGATGAAGTTATTGATAGTGAAGAGTGTGAAGATGGACAAAGTCCAAATTTCGATGGTGAATGTGTTGATAATAGTTGGGTTGATGATGTTATAGATTTCATACAAGAAGTTATTGATGATTTTATTGAAGTAGTTACTGGTGATGATGAAGAAAAAGGAGATGAAAATAATGAGCAAGAGAAAGATGATGAAAAAGATCTTCCTTGTGAGGAAATAGATGCTGATGACGATGGAGTTGATTCATGTAAAGATTGTGATGATGGTGACAGTGAAAATAAAAGAACTTTACCTGATTTAGATAATGATGGAGATGATGTGACCACTTGTGCTGAAGATTGTGATGATAGCGATGGTGAAATTAAAGGCCCTATAGATACCAATGGTGATAGTTTTTCAACTTGTGATGAGGCTCTAAGCTGTTATGACGGACAGAATAAACTTAGATGTGATCTAACTAGATGTAATAATATAGGAACTACGGAGACTAAATATGTTAATGGAGAACCTACTATTAGTTCAGCCAGATGCTGTAATAAAAAAGAAATAGACCCTAGGACGGATAATAATAATTGTGGTGAATGTGGTAATATTTGTACTGATGGTAAAATATGCAAGGCTGAACCTATGGGCTCGCCTTCTTGTATTATTGATGATTGTAATCCACCACCAAGTCAGTGTTCTACTAGTCGTTCTAGAATTCAGGAAGCAGGTAATTCAGCAAAAGATATATTTATGAACAGGTGTATAAAGGTGAAGAGTGTAATAGTCGGTATTAACACTGAGAGAGTAAATGATATCCATGGAGTTTATACTGGAAATAGTAGATACTGTTTTTATCTTAATATTTCTTTTTAACTTTAATTTTTATTTGGTTTATATAAAAATAGATTAAGTCCACCTTTATCACCTTCAATTGATTTTAATGAACTTTCATTTCTTCTTATTTGATAATTTTCTAACTCTCTTTTTTCTGCTTCTCTTACAAGTTTTTCTCTTTTTTCTGGGTCAGAGACTAGAGGTATTCCTAATAGATAACCAGTATGGGTAGCACAGCCAGTCAGATATAAAGTGCTTGCTAAAACAATAGGTGCTAATATTCTCCCTAATCTGTTTTCTTTCATTTATTTTTCTGTAAAATTAGATATTTAAATGTTTCTATTTGTTACTTCTTTATAGTAATATAAATCAAGGTTAAGTGAAGATTATCTTTTATATAATATATTAGCTTTTAATGAACCTTTATTTATAGTTTCTTTTAGATAGTAATTTTCTTTTGTTTGATTTTTGAGATCTTTTAATTGTAGAATTGACTGAGGGGCTAGACGAGAGAGAAAGATTATCTTTTCGTAAGAGTGGTTTGCAGTTAGTTTATCTGATGATATTTCTGATATGAAAAGAGCTGGAATTATTACTTTTGGAAGGCAAGTTCCATAGTAATAGAGTATTTTTTCTGGGCTCGCAATTCCATTTATTATAAGAGATCTATTATTTACTTCATTACATGTTTCATTGAAAAAAGAACGCCAGTCTTCATTTTCTATTTTTAATTGATTTTCATAATATGGAATTAAATGGATAGTGAAAACTGATACTGTTAGTATAATTAAAATTATTAAAGGGAATTTGTCATTCCATCTTTTTGTGTAATATATTGTGCCCGCTATCAACATTATCAATGGAATATGTATGAACCCTATGTATCTAGTTACTAAAATAGGATTTGAAAATATATCTATTAGTATTATTAAGGTTATTGGTAAAAAAGTTAATAATAAGAGAGAGTTATTCTTCCAAGAATTAATTTTCTCCTTTTTACCTTTTATTAGAAATAAAGATGATATACATAATAAGATTAGTAGTGTATAGATAATTAATTCTATCTTATTATTTGTTCTAAAAATGTCTGAAAATATTTGTTTTAATGCTGAGAAATAGTTTTTAGTTTGCAATATCCATTCAATTCCTGATTTATTAGAGATATTTGATAAGGCTATTTTTATCCAAGGAAAGTATAATAAAAGAGTAGATAAAAGAACAATAACCATTTCTTTTACTGGTTTTCTTTTTGGATATAATAAGAAACAAATTAATTCAGTGATGAGAATTAAAAAACCAAAATAAAGAGTATAAATCATTAATATTGTAAATATTGTGTATAAAATAGTATTTTTTTTGCTTGGACTTTCCATGAAATTAAGGAAATGATAAAATGATGCTAGTGAGAAGAACCAGACCATTGAATACATCTTTGCTTCTTGCGCATAATTAATTGCATATGGAAAAATTGCTAGAACAAAAGAGGCTATTAGTGCAGTATTTTTGTTAAATATTTTCTTTGTTAATAGATAGAGATAAAGAATTGTTAATGTTGAAAATATTAATGAAGGGAATCTAAGAGCTAGCTCAGAATAGCCAAATATATTTGTCCAAAATTTCATTAATATATAATATAGTGGTGGAAATGGAGAGATTAATAATGTTGAAAGAGTGTCCGAGAAAGTTCCTTGGATTCTATAAAATGTCATTAATTCATCATGCCAAAGACTTGGAGAGGATATTTTGTATAATCTAAGTATAAATGCTATTAACAATATAATTCCTAGAATTAAATACTCTTTATTATTTTTTATATAATTTAATAATTTATTTTCTTTTTCCATCTTTTTCTTTATTAGCTATTATGAGATTTCTTATGTAAATAAATAGACCTGTTGACTGGCCAAGTATGAAAATAGGGTCTTTGATGTGAATTGCATAAGCTAAAAGACCTAATCCTCCTGCTAAACTAAGATACCAAAATGCTAATGGAATAGTGACTTTTTTGTTTTTTTCCGTTACAATCCATTGAACTAGAAAACGAGAGAAGAAGCATAATTGGGCTATAAGACCTAGAATTATCCAGAAGTTTATTTCCATTAGTGTGTTAATTGATATAGGTTTATATAGTTTTTATCTTGTAAATATTTATATAAGTTAATTGTTTTAATTAATTAATGAGTTTCAAAAAGAGTTTTGATAAATATTGTTGGTTGTATTTGATTATTATTGTATTGATTGTTGTTTTTTTGTTATTTAAGCTGAATCAAGGTTTTATAACTGGACATGCTTCTGGGTCTCCTCCAACTTTTACAGAAATTGTGAATAATCGTAATTTATTAACTGCCGAATTTGATAGTCTTCAAAATACACTTAACCAAAAGAAAAGAGATTATCAAATATGCATTACTAATTTAATAGATTTATATGCAGATATCGATGCTCGAGAAGATCCAGCCCATCAACAGGCAATTACAGATAAAACTGCAGAGTGCTATGATAAATATAACTATCTAGTTTCTAATTCTGATTACGAATTTAATGCGTTGTGTGGTAATCTTGAATTTCGTTATAATCGTCTAATGGATGAAAATGCAGAAAGTCTTAGTTATGAACGAAACGAAGCACTTTCTAGAGAAGGATTAACTTATGAAGATCTAAATGGTAATGAGGCTCTTAGAGATAGAATATTTGCAGATTCTAAAGACCAAAATGATTTTGCAATTGATATGCTTAAAGAACAAAGTAGAATTTTTGATTTTTGTGATAATATGAATGCTATTTTTATCCAAGGAAAGTATAATAAAAGAGTAGATAAAGAACAATAACCATTTCTTTTACTGGTTTTCTTTATTAGCTATTATGAGATTTCTTATGTAAATAAATAGACCTGTTGACTGGCCAAGTATGAAAATAGGGTCTTTGATGTGAATTGCATAAGCTAAAAGACCTAGAATTATCCAGAAGTTGATTTCGATAAATGATTTAATTGATATAGGTTTATATAGTTTTTATCTTGTAAACATTTATATATCTCTTTAGTCTAAATTTCTTAATGGTTGATAAAAAAGAGAGTGGTGGTTTGTGGAAGAATTATGTAATAAGTGCTTTGGCTATTGCTTTAGCTGTTGTTCTTTTTTATAGTCCGGGTGTTTTGTTGAGTCCGGCTGATGATTGTCGTGAGGCAAGAATTCTTGCTCAAGCTGCTGTTGATGCTGCACAAGCTAATTTAGATGCAAAGAATGCTGAACTAGCAGATTATCAAGATAGATTGTTAAATGCTCAGAATGCTCTCGACGTAGCTAATGCACGAAAGGTTGATATTACTGATAATTTGTTACCCCCAATATTAAGAATACCTTTTCAGGTGGCCAGGAAACTTAGAGCTAATCTAATAACTGAAGAGCAAGCTTTGGAACAAATAGAAGCAGCATATGCCCAGAGGCTTATTTTTAAAAATGAACTTTCAGGTCTTGATACGACTATCGGAGCTGCTACACGAGCAATTACTACATTAACTAGACAAGTGGCTGATAAGCAAGCAGCTGTTGATGCTGCACAGGCTAATTTAGAGGTAAAGCAGTTTAACTTAGATAATCTTCCGGTATGTCCTAGTGAACCAAGCTATGTGCCTGCTGAACCTGATACACCTACTGAAACTCCTTAAATATTAAATTTTCTATAAAGATTTATATAATAAAATAGTTTTAATTTATTTACTTGCTGTTTTCCACATTAATTCAAAGTAAAGTTTATATGAGTCTGCAATGTCTTTGTTTTTTATTAGAATAGCAATTGGTTCTTTTGCCCAGAGGATAATGGCTACTTTGTCTTTGTATATGTTTATTGCTAGAGGATTTGAATACTTTTCATCTATGTATTTTATTTCTGCTAAAGGTATGCGTTTTATTTTTTTATCGTGTGTTATTATCCTTATTTTTATCTTTTTTGCTTTTCTTTTTTGGTCATACCATTTAAAATAAAACTGTAATGCATTATATGCTTGACTATTAGCTCCTAAAATAAGAATTTCTTTTGAGTTTAATTGGTCTTCAAATATATTCTTTAGAGCTTGTTTTCCTTTGTAAAAAAGAGTTTCTTCTTTTTCTTTCTTTTCATCTAGTTTTAATTTTAATTCATGTACTATTGGTAAAAGAAGTGCTTCTTTTTCTTGCAAATTTTCTAATAGTTTGTTTGGATTTGTTGCTGAGAAGATTCTTCTATTGTTTTTTAACATATATCCTATAAGACCTTTTTGAATTAGCATTTCAGTTATGTCATATACGGTTCTTCTATGTAATCCTGTTATTCTTGAAATTCTTCCTGCAAGGTTAGGGCCATTATTTACTAAAGCTAAGTAGACTTTTATTTCATTATCTGTTAGTCCTGAATCTTTTAATTGTTGGAACATACTTAGAGATGGTATCCATAGTTTATAATAGTTTCTTTAGGGGGTGAGATTTATCACCTCATAAATTCATATTGGCTTTTTCTTATTTGATTTTATGAAAAATGAAAAAATACAGATGAAAGGAGGTGAATTGAAATGGAAGAAAAAATGGAACGTGGAATTGTTGAATTAATTGCTTGGGATAGGATAGACATTCCTATATCTAGTTTAAGTGGGAAACTTAAGAGAGGAAAACCAAAACTTGGAAAAGCTCTTGAATTAGAAGGAAAATATAATGGTGAGAGAGTTTATGCAAGAGTTGAAACTGTTAATGAGCAGAAAGCAAGAGGAATGGCTGAAGGTATTGAAAAGTTCTGTGAAAAGTTTCCAACTGAAGGTAAAATATTATCTGGATATATTGCTGAACAAAGAAAAGTAAGTGAAACACATCTTTATTTTGGAATGAATGAAGGAAAAAGACTTACTGAAGATGATTATTCAGCTGTTTTAAAGAATATGGGTTATTCTGAAGGAATGGCTAAAAATATGTATCCTGTCTTGATTGAAGCAAGTAGAAAGATATCTAAGGCAAGAGATGAAGAAAGAAGCGTTATGATTGGGAGCAAAGATATATAATTATAGAAAATAAATTTAAATTTTTATTATTTTTTCTTTAATTTTTATATAAATAAAGAAGAGAGTAGGTTTTTTATAGTGTTTTGCTGATAAATAAGCATGAGTAAGCAAAAGATTTTAGAGGGAATGATTGGACTTGAAATTCATACTTATTTAGTTACTAAAGAAAAACTTTTCTGCAAGTGTAAATCTAGCAGAGAGAAAGGACAAAAAGAAAATATTTATGTTTGTCCTGTATGTACTGGGATGCCTGGTGCTAAACCTATGATGCCTAACGAGGAAGCAGTTAAGCAAGCAATTAGAATAGGTTTAATGCTTAATTGTAAGATAAATAATGAATTTATATGGAAAAGAAAACATTATAGCTGGCCTGATTTACCAAAAGGATATCAAAATACCTTATCTGGAGCTGGAGCAATACCTATTGGGGAGAAAGGCAAGTTTCTAGGCATCAATATTGGAAGTATGCATCTTGAAGAAGATCCTGCTTCATGGAATCCAAAAACTGGAGAAGTTGATTATAATAGGTCTGGATTACCTTTAGTAGAGATTGTTACAGAACCTGATTTTTCAACTGCAGAAGAAGTTATGGATTGGTTGAAAAAATTAACTCATGCATTGTCTTATTTGAAAGCTGTTGATTCTAATGCTGGAATTAAAGTAGATGTTAATGTCAGTATTCCAGATAAGAGTGAAAGAGTTGAGATTAAGAACTTAAGCAGTATAGAAAGTATAGGAAAAGCTATTGAGTATGAACTTAATAGACAGGGTGAAGAAGGAGGAAAGCAAAAAGAAACAAGAAGATATGATGATTCTAAAGGAAAAACTATCCTCATGAGAAGTAAAGAAGATGCGGAAGATTATAGATTTATTTCAGACCCTGATTTAGTCAATTTATATATTGATGAAAAATTTATCTCTAATTTGAAAAATAGTTTACCTGAAAATCCTGAAGATAAACTTAAAAAATTAGTTAAGAAATATAAATTAGATAATAAAAATGCAGAAGTTCTTTCTAAAAACATAGACGTTGTTGAATTCTTTGAGAAGGTTGCTGATAAAGTTGGTGGAGAATTTGCTCTTACTTGGGTAAGTATTGAACTTCTTAGATTCTTGAATTATAATAAGAAAAAATTGCACGAAGTTGAAATTGATTTTGAACATTTTGTAGAATTATTGAATTTAGTTAAGAAAGGTAAGATAACTCCTCTTAAAGGGAAAGAGATATTGAATAAATTTTATCCTAAGAGTTTTATGCCCAAAGTTGAAGGTGAAAAGATAAGCGATGAAAAAGAATTAGAAAAGATAATTGAAAAAGTTATATCTAAAAATAATAATGCTGTTAATGATTATAAAAAAGGAGAGAAGAATTCTTTTAATTTTCTTATGGGAGAAATAATGAAGGAAACAAAGAAAATGGCTGATTTTGTAGTTGCTAGAAAAGTATTAGAGAGAATGTTGAAGTAACTTTAAGATACTGAATTATATATCTCTATTATTGCTCCTGCTATAAATATTAAGGAAAGAATAACTGCTATTATTTTTGATGAAGGTAAAGAATATTCAGGTTTTCTATCTCCTAGCTTTTGAGCTTTGTTGTGCATTAATAATATTAGAATAGCTGTGAGGCCACCAGAGATTACTCCTCCTATTCCGAGAACTAAAATGAATGAGGTCTTTTCTATAAATGTAAGAATTATGAAAAGTATTAATGGAACTAGAATTGTGTATAACCAGGCTTTCATTTTATGCATTTCATAGTCAAAACGTAAATTATCCATTAAAGAAATTGATAGTGAAAGATACGAAGTTAACATTGTTAATATGCCTAGGAATATGAATGGTTTGCCTAAAGAAAGAGTTGCAATTTCAGGTGTTGCAAGTCCTTTTACACCTAAAACTACTAGCCCAAATATAGCATATACTACAAATGCAATTATATGTGCGTAAACAATGGTATTTTTCATTTTATCTCTTTCTTTTCCTAAAATTAATTTTACTTCAGTAATTGCTGTAAATGATTGATATGCAAATAATATGACTCCGAATGGTAAGAATGCATTTACTAGATTTATGTAAGTTAGATTATCAATATTAACTTCTGGAATATAGATTATAGTGATTAGTGAAACAATGATAAGAATTAAAAATACGCTGAAAGATTCTCCTTTTTTTAAAGATTTAATTCCTTTGTAAGTTAGGAATGAAAGAAATGCCCAGAAGATTAAACTTATTGGGAATGCATATTCTGCCGAGTTGAAAATGAGATGGCTAATTGATATTCCTTCCGCTATTAAATAGGCTAGTATTGAAGAGTAAACTCCAAAAGCTACGCTGATAAACATTATTTTTTTACCTAGTCTTCCTAAGTATTTTGATGCATATCCAGTCAGCTGATGATTGGCTTTAGTTCTTAATGCAATTTCACCAAGATAAAGCATTGTCGTGGTAATTATAATTCCTATCAGAAGTAAATGTAGAAGGCCTATTGGGGCTCCTGATTTCATCATAACGAAAGGTATTGCTAGAAAACCAGCACCAATTATTGTGCCTATCAATTCAGCCATTGCTAGATATATTTTATCAACCATCTTTTATGTTTTTATAACAATTTAATGTTATTTATAATGTTTCTTACAGGCCCACGAGGAATTGAACCCCGGTTTCCGCGTCCGAAGCGCGGCGTTCTATCCACTGAACTATGGGCCTTTAGTATTCTTAGATAATGGGTTTTTAATACTTGTTTATTGGTTTTAAAATAGATTATAGATAAGGAAAAATAAAAATAAGTTTATTCAGTTACAATTATCTTTCCAGTCATGGAATCGTGGAAATTACATTTATATTCATAAGTTCCTGTTTGAGTAAATATGTGTGAATAAGTCTGATCTTTGTTTAAAGTCTCTGAATTTAATTCAGAACCTGAAACTGAAGTTATTGTGTGCTTTGCAGAATCTTTATTTGTCCAGGTAACTTTCTCTCCTTTCTTTATAGTTAAAGTTTCTTGAGTGAATGCAAATCCAGTTATATCTATGCTTTTTTCAGAAGAGGGGTCGTCTACTATATTTAATGATGTTCCTTTAGGTATAACTTCTTTATTTGATTGATTATACATTACAACACCGGCTATAAGAATGATCGCGATTATTATACCAATTATAGCTCCTCTCATGCTATTAATCTGTAAAAGATGTTTAAATACTTTTTGAGTAATTTTTTAGTTCAATAATAACATTTAATAAACTCCTTTTCTAATTGATATTAATGAAAAAAGATAAAATAATTGAAAAAGATTCTAAAGGAATTACTGCTGATAAGGATGAGTTTTCAGAGTGGTTTACCCAAATAATGCTTAAAGCAGAATTGGCCGATTATACTAGTGTTTCTGGATGTATTGTATTTAAGCCTAGAGCTTATGCAATTTGGGAAAAAATAAAAGAAGAAACAGATAAAAGATTCAAGAAAATTGGAGTGCAAAATGTTTATTTTCCTTTATTTATTCCTGAAAAAACTTTAATGAAAGAGGCCGAGCATTTCAAAGGATTTACACCTGAAGTTGCTTGGGTTACTCATGCTGGAGATAGTAAACTTAATGAAAAATTAGCTATAAGACCTACAAGCGAGACTTTGATGTATGAAAGTTATTCAAAATGGATAAGAAGCTGGAGAGATTTACCTTTATTATATAATCAATGGAATAATGTTGTTAGATGGGAGTTCAAGCATCCAGTTCCATTCTTAAGATCAAGAGAATTTTTATGGAATGAAGGACATAGTGTTTACGCAAGTAAGAAAGAAGCAGAAAATGAAAAAGAAAAAATTATTGGAATTTATAGAGAAGTATGTGAAAAATATTTAGCTTTACCTAGTTTAATTGGAAGGAAGAGTAAAAAAGAAACTTTTGCTGGAGCAGAATATACTTATTCTATGGAATTCTTTATGCCTCATGGAAAAGCAATTCAAGGTCCTGACTGGCATCATGATGGACAGAATTTTGCTAAGGCTTACGGAATAAAGTTTTTGAATAAAGACGGAAAAGAAGAATATGCTTATCAAAATACTTGGGCAATATCTACAAGAATGCTTGGCGTTATGTTTGCTATTCATTCTGATACAAAAGGATTAATATTACCTCCTAAAATTGCAAGCAATAAAGTGGTTGTTGTCCCTATTTTATTTGAAGATAGTAAAGATAAAGTTTTGAAAGTTGTTAAGGAGATTGAAAAAGATTTGAGTGAATATGATGTAATTGTTGATGATAGAGAAGAGTATAAACCAGGGTATAAATTTAATGAGTGGGAAATGAAAGGAATTCCTATTAGAATTGAAATTGGACCTAAGGATTTAGATAAGAAAGAAGTTATTTTAGTAAGGAGAGATAATAGTAGTAAGGAGAGTGTTAAATTAAAAGATCTGAAGAAGAAAGTTGGAGAACTGCTTGAAGAGATTCAGGATGATATGTTCAAAAAAGCTTACAAATTTCTGCATGAAAGTATTGTTGAATGTAAATCAATTGCAGAAGTTAAGAAAGTATTGGAAAACAAGAAAATTGCTTTCGCACCTATTTCCAATAGTGATAAAGTTGAAGAAGAGTTAAAGGCAATTACAATAGGAGCTAAAGTTTTAAACATTCCAGATAAACAGCCTGATAAAAATGGAAAGTGTATTATTTCTGGTAAAGAAGCTGATTACTGGGCTTACATTGGAAAGAGTTATTGATATAATTGGATTTAATTAGAGTTATAATCTTTACTTACATTCATACCCTTCATGATATCTTCATAACATCTATTTTTAGAAATAGATTCTTCAATATAATTACATATGGTTTTATCTTTTTTGTCAATTGCAACTAAGCTAATGCAATTATAATCTTTTCCGCAAATTCTAAAATTTCCAGTACTAAGAGCAACTTCACTTATACAGGTACTAAACCAAAAGTTACAATTTTCTTGACAATGACTTTTTAATGTTTCACATAGATTAACATTAGAACTCTTGGTGGCTGCAAAAATATAGCATTCCGGGTTAGATCCACAATTAGATGAATCTCCTGTTTTTTTAGCAAGGTTATTATTGCAATCTATATTATCAATTCCAGAAATTTTATTACATATCTCTTTATTGATGATTAGACTTCTTGATAATGAGAGATAACAATCATATTTCCGATTTTCATTAAATAGAGATAAATCATCACATATCTCTTGATTTATATTAACCCAGCCACCATTATAATTAGATATTATTTTACCATCATTATATTTTAGGTAATGAGTGTAAGAAGATAGCGGAGTAAATATTAATAATAAAATGATTAAAAATATCAATTTTCTTTTATTAGAATATTTTTCGTCAAATAAAAAACCTATAAAAGTTGTAAAACCGAGAAATACAATCGATCCTAAAATTAGGGTGGGATACGGCGTTCCAAGTATGCCTAAAAGTGCAAGAAAGTAATCTAGCCCTAGTATACTTAGTAGCCAGGATAGAGGTAATTCTGTATAGAAATACAATGGTGGACCATGTCCTCCTCCACCAGCTAAAATAGCTAAAATATTAATAATAATCAATACTGCGCTAATTATCAATCCTATAATGAATCCTTTATTCATTTTATTAAATATTCTGGATGATATATAAATTTTTACTAATTTCCTTTTAAGTCTATCTTTTAGGTAATTTTTTATACTCCTTTATTTTGTTTAATTTATGGACTTTGAAAGATTTGAAGCTGGAGATTCTGTTCGTTTGAGACTTGCTCATGAAGAAATAGATGGAATTTATTTAGATAATCCCGATTCAAGTATTATTTTATTGAAATTGAAATCAGGCTATAATATAGGAATTGCAAAGGAAAATGTGCTTGCTGGAAGGATACTTAAGAAGTATGAAGCGGAGAAGATAGTAGAGAATGAAAAGAAAGAAGAAAACAATAGGAAAAAAATAGGATTAGTTGTTACTGGAGGCACTATAGCTAGTAAAGTAGACTCTCGAACAGGAGGAGTTTCTCCTTTGACTGATATAAATGAATTTAGAAAAATTTATCCTGAATTGTTTGAAAAAGTTAATGTTAAAAAAATATTATCTCCTTTTATGATTTTAAGTGAAAATATGGATTCAAGCCATTGGATAAAAATTGCTGAATCTGTTAAACAACTTTTAGATGATGATGAAATTGAAGGAGTTGTAGTTACTCATGGTACAGATACATTACATTATACTGCAGCAGCATTATCTTTTATGCTTAAAAATTTGAATAAACCTGTTGTTTTGACCTATAGTCAGAAGAGTATAGATAGAGCAAGTAGTGATGCAAATTTAAATTTACAGTGTGCTGCTCAAATGGCTTTAAGTGAATGTGCAGAAGTTATGATTGTTGGACATGCTACAATTAATGATGATTACTGTTATGCTTTGCTTGGAACTAAAGTAAAAAAAATGCATAGCTCTAGAAGAGATGCATTTAAGCCAATAAATTGTGAACCTATTGCTAAAGTTTATACTGATAAAATAGAATTTATTTCTAATTTTAAGAAAAGAACTGGAAAAAAGTGTGAGCTCGATACAGATTTTAGTGATAAGATTGCTCTCGTTAAATATTTTCCAGGACAAGATTCAGCTATCATTGATTTTTATGCTTTAAATTGTAAGGGTATTATAATTGAGGGAACTGGGTTGGGACATTTACCTGTTGGAGAAAGTAGAAATAGTTGGTTGACCAAAATTAAAAAACATATAATAGAAGGTTTTGTTGTATGTTTAACTAGTCAGACTGTAAATGGAAGAGTTGATCCATTGATTTATAGTACTGGAAGAGAATTGATGGAAGCAGGAGTTATATTTTTAGAAAATATGTTATCTGAAACTGCTTTTGTTAAATTGGGATATGTACTTGGACATCATGGATGGAAGAAGAATGTTAAAGAAAAAATGCTTGAGAATATGGCTGGAGAATTGAGTGAGAGGCTAACTGAATAATGGCTAAAATATTAGTTAGTGGTGGAGCTGGATTTATTGGAAGCAATTTAGTTGATGCTTTAATTGCTAAAGGACATGAAGTAAGTGTAATTGATAATTTAACTACTGGAAATAAGAAGAATGTTAATAATAAATCTAAATTAATTTTAAAGGATATAAGGGATGATTTGAATTCTTTATTTTCTGAGGGGAAGTTTGATTATGTTTATCATTTAGCTGCTCAAGCTAATGTAAGGAAATCGCTTGAAAATCCTGTTGAAGATGCAAAAATAAATATTATTGGAAGTTTGAATTTAATAGATAATTGCGTTAAACATGGTGTGAAAAAGATAATATTTTCTTCTACTGGTGGAGCTATTTATTCTAAAGAAGCAAAGGTTCCTTGTAATGAAGAGAGTGAAATAAAGCCAGAATCTCCTTATGGTTTGGCTAAATGGACAACTGAAAATTATCTTAGAATTATGAAAGATACAAAGAAATTGAATTATTGTATATTAAGGTATAGTAATGTGTATGGGCCAAGACAAGACTCTAAAGGAGAGGCAGGAGTTATTTCTATTTTTATTTCTAAATTGTTAAAAAATGAGGATTTAGTTGTTTTTGGAGACGGAGAGCAGACAAGAGATTTTGTTTTTGTTAAAGATGTTGTAAATGCTAATTTAATGGTTATGGAAAAGAATCTTGATGGAATTTATAATATTGGTACTGGAAAGGAAATAAGTGTAAATGAACTTGCTAAAATGTTACTTAAATTAACTAATAAAAAGAGCAAGATTGTGCATGGTCCTGCTATTCAAGGAGAATTGTTGAGAAATGCTTTGAATGCTGAAAAAATAGCTAGTAAGGGTTGGAAAGCAGAGTATAAATTGGAAAAAGGATTGAAAGAGACGGCGGAATGGTTTACAGGCATAAAATGATGGTTTCTTGTTGTAACTTAGAGATAGTTACAAATAGAAAGATTTAAAAGCCAAGTTTAGCCAATTTTTATATGGCTTTAAAATTAAATGTTTTAAGTGATAAGAAAGGTTCAAATCCTGGAGGAGTCTGTCAGTTATCTGGCTTTTCAGGTCAACCTCTTAATGGCTATTTTAAATATTGCGTAGCTTCACAACTTCCTAAATCTTATCCTTTTAGAATAGAAAATCAACCTATATATGAAGTAATGGCTTCTCTTTTTGCTAATAAATTTGGTATAAGAACTCCTAAAAATTTTGTTGTAGAAGGTCAAGGCCTTGTTTTTGAAGGTATAAATGCACAAAAACATGTTGGTAGAAAAAATTATTTTTTTTCTAATCTTCAACCTAATCCTCAAACTGAAATAATTGATGATAGATTAGGTAATTTGGCTGGTTTGGACTCAATATATTTAGACGCTCTTTTAATAGGAGATTATAATAGAAGACAGAATCAAGTATATCAAGATGGACACTCTTCATATGTTGATGTTGGTTGTTTAAGATTTGCTTGTGCGAATGAAGGTATCCTTAAGGATGAAGCGAAAGGATTAGAACTTAAATTTAATAAAGATATTAAAAAAGAGTTATATCAATTAGATAGACTTAATGTTAGTATCTCTGGAAATGGAGATAGTGTAAATGTTAGAGATTTTTTTGATTCTATTCCTAATGTTGAAATTCCTTATATGACTGAAAGAGGAAAAATTGTTAGACCTTTAAATCAAGTTATTTCAAGAGATGAAACAGAAGCTATACAAGGTTATTTATTTCAAAGCTTTTTAAATGCACGTAAGAAATTTAGAGATGCTCAGTTATTAAAATAAATGATTAACTAAAACTTTAATAATCCCTTTTCTTTTGAGAATTTATGGATAGACAGGAATATGCTAAACTTGGATTTCGTGCTGGGTTGGAGATACATCAGCAATTAGATACTAGAAAGCTATTTTGTAAATGTGCTAGTGTGCTTAGAAATGATGAATGTGATTTAGTTGTAAAGAGGAAATTGCATAAAGTTGCTGGGGAGAGTGGAAAGGTTGATAGTGCTGTTGAATATGAACATGGATTGAATAGGACTTTCGCTTATCAATACTATTCTGATAATAATTGTTTAGTTGAATTAGATGAAAGTCCTCCTGAAATTATTAATATGGAAGCTCTTGATATTGGTTTGCAGATTGCTTTACTTTTGAATTGTGAAATATATCAAAATACTCAAATAATGAGGAAGACTGTAATTGATGGAAGTAATACTTCAGGTTTTCAGAGAACTGTTTTATTTGCACATTCTGGATTTGTGGAAACTAGTTTCGGAAGAGTTCCGATTGCAGGTATAGCACTTGAAGAAGATTCTGCAAGACCTGGAGAGGGAGATGAAAATGATAAAGATGAAAATGTTAAAACTTGGAAATTAGATAGATTAGGAATTCCTTTGATTGAAATTTCTACAGGAGTAGTAGAAGTTGTACCAGAACAAATTAAAGAAGCGGCTCTTAAAATTGGAGAAGTTCTTAGAGCATGTAGAGTTAAAAGAGGAATTGGAACAATAAGGCAAGACGTAAATGTTTCAGTTAGAGGACATGAACGAGTAGAAATTAAAGGTTTTCAGGATCCAAGTATGATGGTTAAAACAATAGATGTTGAAATTGCAAGACAAATTAATGATGTTGAAGAGGGTAAGATAAATGGAGAAGTTAGAGGAGCTTTACCTAATGGAGAAAGTAAATTTAATAGACCTATGCCTGGAAGTGCGAGAATGTATCCCGAAACAGATTTACCTCTATTAAAAATTAGCAGAGAAAAGATAAATAGTTTGAAGAAGAATTTACCTAAATTAAAACAAGATGTAAAAAAAGAATTGGAAAAGAAAGGATTGAATGGAGAATTGCTTAATTTGATTTTAGATGGGAATGTTGAGGAATTTGGGGAATTGTTGAAAATACATAAAAATCCTGAATTAGTCGCAAAAATTATTACTCTATGGAGAGCAGAATTATCTTCAAAAATGAAGAAAAGTTTTGATGAAATTAAAGAAATATTAAATGAAGTAATAATTGGAAAAGTTTTGGAAGCTGTTGAACAAGGAAATATAAGTGAAGGAGATGTTAAGGTTATATTGAATAAAATTGCAAGTGGAGAAAGTTTGGAAAGTTCTTTGAAGGTTGAAAAAATTGATGAAAATGTGCTTGAAATTGAAATTAAGAAAATTGTGAATGAAAAACCAGGCTTACGAGAAGGAGCTTATATGGGTGCGATAATAGGTAAACTTGGAAAGGATATTGATAAGAGAAGAGTAATGGAAATTCTACAAAAAATTATTCAAAATTGATATTTTGAAAAACTTTAAAAAGCTTCTAAATGCCTTATTTTTATGACTAAGTATGAATTGACAGCTTTGAGTAAGAAATTATTAGTTATTTCTTTGTTTATAGCTATTGCTTTTTTAATAGGGCTTTTGATAGGAAATGTCTTGATTGATGGTGGAATAACAGGTAATATTGTAATTAATCAATTGGATAATAATTACACTTGGACAAGTGCTATATGTGATGGAAATAAGTGTGTCGATGTCTTAATCGCGTGTGAAAATGGTAGTGTTAAAGGTTTAACTCCAATTTCTGGTTTTGTTGAATTTGATGTTGAATGGGAAGACCCTAGAAGTGGAAATACAGATTATTGTGAATAGTTATTATATTTATCAAAAGAGTTAAAAGAAGGTTTAACCTATTATTTTTATGGGTAAAATAGTGGCTATTGGTGGGGGAGAAATAGGAAGGCCAGGTTATCCTGTTGAAACTTTGTCTATTGATAAAAATATTGTTGAACTTACTGGAAAGAAAAATCCTAAAATTTTACTTATTCCTACTGCAAGTAAAGATTCTCTAGGATATTATTCTGTTGTGCAAAAGCATTTTGGTGAAAGACTTGGTTGCAATGTAGACGTACTTTATTTAATTAAAGAGAAATTATCTATTAAAGAAATAAGAAGCAAAATCTTTTCTTCTGATATTATCTATGTTGGAGGTGGCGATACTGGATTTATGCTTAGATGTTGGAGAAGAAATGGTGTTGATAAGATATTAAGAGAAGCATATGAAAAAGGGATAGTTTTATCTGGAGTAAGTGCAGGAGCTATTTGCTGGTTTAGATATGGAAGTAGCGATACTAGAAAATTTAAAAATCCAGAAGATAGTAGTTTAACAAGACTTTCTTGTTTAGGGTTAGTAAATCTAACTCTTAGTCCACATCATGTCAGAGAGCCACATAGAAAGAAAGGTATGATTGAAATTATGAGTAGAACTTCTGGAATTGGAATCGCATTAGATGATAATTGTGCCTTAGAGATTGTTGATGAAAGATATAAAATTATTTCTTCTAAGGAAGAAGCAAACGCACATAAAGTTTATTATAAAAATGGTAAACTGATTTATGAACTTGTTCCTAAACAAAAAGATTTCGCTTTATTATCAGATCTATTGTCTAAACAATAAAGATTAAAAATACCTCTTTTCTATGATATTTTATGGATGTAAAGAAAGTTCTTGTTGAAAGAAAGCAAATTAAAGAGATTAGTGTTAAGGATGATGGAGAAGAAGTTTCTATTGCTGGATGGCTTTATGATAAGAGGGAGCTTGGCAAATTAATTTTTTTAGTTATAAGAGATATAAGTGGAGAGATACAAGTTACTGGATTTAAAGGAGAAACTGATGATAAGGTCTTTGCTAATATGAAAGGAATTAATAGAGAGAGCGTTATTGTTGTAAAAGGTAAAGTTAAGAAAAGTGCAAAGGCTAGTGGTGGTAGAGAGATAAACCCTGATTTTGTTGAAGTTATATCTAAAGCTGAAGAAACATTACCTATAGATACAACTGATTTTTCTAAAACTGAATTACCTAAAAGATTAGATTATAGATTTTTAGATTTTCATAGAAGAAAGACACAAGCAATATTTAAGATTCAAAGTGTAATTGCTACTAATTTTTTAAATTATTTTACTAAAAAAGGTTTTATTCAAATGCAACCTCCATGTTTAATTGGGGCTGCAAGTGAAGGCGGAGCTGATTTGTTTAAAGTAAAATATTTTGATAAAGAAGCATGTTTAGCTCAAAGTCCTCAACTCTATAAACAAATGTTGGCTTGTAGTATGGAAAAAATCACTATGATTACTCCTGTTTGGAGAGCTGAAAAACATAATACTGTTAGACACATTAATGAAATAAGACAAATGGATATTGAAGCCGCATTTTATGATATGTTTGGAATTATGAAATTGGAAGAGGAAGTAATGCAATATTTAATTAAAACAATAATTGAAGAATGTAGTGATGAGTTAAAATTGTTAGATGTTAAATTAAAAGTTCCTAAAGCACATTATATGTCTTATGAAGATACTATTAAATTATTAAATAAAAATAAAGTTGAAATATCCTATGGGGAAGATTTATCTCCTGAAGCAGAGAAAAAGTTAGGAGAATTATATCCTGATGATTTAGTTTTTGTACATAGTTGGCCACTTTCACTTAGAGCTTTTTATTTAATGCCTAAAAATGAAGATCCAAAAGCTGAATTGTCAGAAGGATTTGATTGTATATACAAAGGTTTAGAGATAACATCTGGAGGACAAAGAATCCATTTACCAGAATTGCTAATTACTCGCTTAAAAGCTAAAAAAATAAAACCTGAAATTATGAAAGATTATATTGATTCTTTTAGATATGGAGCACCATTCCATTCTGGTTGGAGTATCGGTTTGGAAAGATTAACTATGTTAGTTTGTGGTTTAGATAATATTCGTGAAGCAACTATGTTTCCACGAGATAGAGATAGATTAACTCCTTAATATTCTTTAGAATATGTTTTTTTAATCGTGAGAATGTTTATATATAGAAAGGTATTATGTTTATTGTAATATTATTGTTTCTCTCTTGGGAAAAGAGGTGATATCTTCTCCCAAGAAGATATTTAAAGTTCTTTTGGTTTTTTGTTTTATGAATAAACCTGATTATAAAGGTGGAAGTATAATAAATTTAGTAAGTTCAATTGGAAGAGCTTTTGGATATAAATCAAGATATAATACTCTAAAAATATTACCTTCTTCTGAAATTAAAATGCATGATAATGTTGTTTTAATGGTTATAGATGGCCTAGGTTATGATTTTTTAAAGAAAAATGGAGGGGATAAATTATTTGGAAATAATATAAGGGGAAAAATTACAAGTGTTTTTCCTTCTAGTACTACTGCAGCAATTCCTGCTTTCTTGACTGGAGATTCTTCAAAACAACATGGAATGATTGGTTGGTATAGTTATTTGAAAGAATTTGGAACTATTGTAATTCCTTTAAAATATAGAGCAAAGATAAAAAATGAAGTTGATTTAAGTGAACTTGCAGATATAAGAAATGTATTCAACATTAAACCTCTTTTTAATAAATTAAAAGTTAAATCATATGTTATTCAACCAAACGAAATAATTAATTCAGCTTTTAGTAAAGTTGCTGGAGGTAAAGCAAAAAGAATCGGATACAAATCTATGAATTCTTATTTCAAGGTAATGAGTAAAATTATTCATTCTAATAAAAATAAAAAATATATTTATGCTTATTATTCAGAACACGATTCTTTATCTCATAAAAAAGGAGCAAATAGTTTAGAAGTTCTCAGACATTTTTCAAAACTTTCTAAAAAAATAAACTCTTTTGTAAAATCATTAAATGGAACAAATACCATGGTTATAATTACTGCTGATCATGGTGAAATAGACATTCCAGCTTCAAGAAGAATCTTAATGAATGACCATCCAAAATTGAAAGAAATGTTACTAATGCCTTTATGTGGTGAAAGCAGATTTGCTTATTGTTATGTTAAAAATTTAAGATATAGAGATTTTGAAAAATATGTTAAATCTAAAATGAATCATTGTTGCAATATTTATAAGAGTAAAGATTTATTAAAAAATAATCTATTTGGTTTATTTGAAGAACATAAAAGTTTAAGAGATAGGATGGGAGA
>SXGR01164901.1_pt1 | contig 26401 bp, 15 predicted proteins | sample 3174711 | NCBI WGS metagenome assembly SXGR01 (sample SAMN11356860, study PRJNA531348) | freshwater metagenome | isolation source: freshwater sample F1-60 | place: China: Fuxian Lake, Yuxi | collected 2017-12-25
GAGACCTTTGCACGAAGTAGCGAGCGATGACAGAACAAGGCAAAAATCGCTAAAAAAGCGGAGTTTACACGGAGTAAATGAGCATTTTTTAGTGATTTTTAACGCAGTTATGTCGAGCGTAGTATTCGTGCAAAGGTCTCAAATAATAAAAGAGAGATTCGACGTGGACGCCTTGGTACTGAGCTTCAATGATATTCCCCTAATTCTGGTCATTTTCCAGAGTTTATTGTTTTCGGTATTGTTGGTGACAGCCAAGATAGGTAACCGCCACGCCAATCTTTTACTCGCTGGCTTTATTGCTGCCCTAGGATTGGATGCACTGGATACGATTATTTATTGGAACCCCAGTATTAAGCAGGTGTATTTGCAGGGCTATGTGCATATTTTTTACTGCCTCAAATTCAGTGTTTATATTGCGGCACCTATGTTGTTTTTGTACGTTCGGGCAGTCACCCACGCGGATTTTCGGTTTCAAACGCGCGATTTAATACATGTCATTCCACTTTCGCTGTTTCCGGTCTTTATTGTTGGCCTCTATTTAAGCCTTACACCTGAAGAGCGATTGCTGGGGATTACGCAATATGGGTTGCTGTTTAAGAATCCGGTCTTTCAGTTTCATCTTTGGGTGCGGCATCTGCTTTATGTTGGCTATGGTTTTGCCAGTTTTTACACGCTATATCGCTATCGCGAAGAGTTAAAGGAGCGTTTCTCCAACCTTGAAGACATAGATATGTTTTGGTTGCGGCTGTTGATTAGCGGTTTCTTAATTATTTGGGGTTGGGTGTTCGTGGCCTACGTACTAACGCTCATGAACTACTCCATGTGGTTGGGTAATGTGATTGGTATTTCTGGCAATATCTTCAGCTTTGTATTTGTAAATACCTTGGTGTTTTACAGTATTGCTAAAGCCAATAGCGGTAAGCGAGAGGCCAAGCCACCTGAAGCGCCGGAAGCAAAGCCTAGTGATAAGCAAGATGCGCTGGTTATTGCGCAAATTGATAAGCTCATGTTGGAAAAAGAGTTATTTCTAGACCCTGAGCTGACCTTGGAGCAGTTAGCTGAGGTTGCTGTCATGTCGCCCCGCAAAATTTCAGGGGCGATTAACCGAGCGTGTCAGCAGAACTTTTTTGATTACATCAATTCCTTTCGTGTGCAGCGTGCGGTGGCTATATTGGCCGTTTCAAAAATGAACGCCAATATGTTGGATGTGATGGGTGATGCAGGCTTTAACAGTAAATCTACGTTTTATCGCGCCTTTAAACGCAGCATGAAGATGTCGCCTTCAGAGTATTGTTCTAAGTTGGAAGCCTCACATCCAAACAGCCTTTCTTAGCCTTGGGAGCTTCTTCCTCTTAAGTTTTGTAGTCGCTAAGCGCTTAAGGCTGATGTGCTTATTTAGTTGGCCATAAAAATCGTTAAAATTTTTTATATTTTTTTATCTGCACTCATTCCTTCGCCATATGTTTGAATTTAATAGTTGTTTAGCAAAATCATAGGCTTAGCGATTTTTTGGGCTTGAGCTTGCCTGCGTCTCGCTTTTAATTTCTGCAAGTGGGACTCCTAACGCCTGCGGCTACGCCCGTTGAGGCGACAGCATTTCGTCAAAATCCTATCTTTTCTCCGTGAGCTGGAGCTATGCCCTTTTGGAGCAGTTAGAGCTGCCGTCATAAACCTCAACGTCCGATAACAATAATCCCGGAGACTGTCATTATGAAAACCTTGTGCAACCCCTATTACTATTGTTTTGCCTTACTGGTGCTATTTTTAGCATCGGTTAATGCCTTTGCCCAAACGGCTATTACCAGTGGTGTGAGTTACACCACCAATACCACGGCCACGCTTTGGGTTAAGCCTGCGGTGAATGTCGATTGGGTTGATGCCCACTACAACACCGGCGGTGCTCAGCAAAATATTCGCATGACTTACAATGTGGCCAATGCGCGTTATGAACAAGCCATGAGCGCGACGCCGGGCACGGTAGTTAACTACTCATTCACTTATGCCATCAGTGGTTTGGCCTATGACACAGTGGTATTTAGTGCGACTGTTGTTGCTCCTGGTTCAAGTTCATCCAGTAAGACCAGTTCATCGATAGTTTCAAGCGTGGCTTCTAGCGCTGTGGTCTCCAGCTCGGTTGCATCATCGAGTCTATCAAGTTCATCCAGCTCGGTCGTTGCAGGCATTACTAATGGTGTGGCAGATAACAGCACCTCCGCCATTATTTGGCTTAAGCCGAATAATGTTAGTGTTTCTTGGGTGGATATTCACTACAACGTAAATTCTACCGGGCAACAAAATCTGCGCATGAATTACAACGCGGCTAATGCACGTTACGAGCAAGTGGTATCAGTAACGCCTGCGGTGGCATTGAATATGAGTTACTCGTTTACCTATCAAACACCTACGGGCGCACAGGATACGGCTAGCTTTGTGTTTAATCGTGTTCTGGGTAAGAGCAGCCTTAGTTCAATTGCATCCTCAGTATCCACCAGTAAAAGCAGTGCGAGTTCTTTTAGCTCTGTCGTTTCAAGCAGCAAGAGCAGTTCAAGCTCGCTCAGCTCAGCGGTATCCAGCAGTAAAAGCAGCTCAAGTGTGGCGAGTTCCTCGTCAAGTAGCTTGGGCGCTTATGTGCAAGGCGTTTCTGATTTAGGCGCTACCTCTACTATTTGGTTTAAAAGCAACATCAATCAGGAATATGTGATTCTGCATTACAGCGTGGGTACGGGTAGCCAAATTAATCCGCAGATGACCTACAACACTAGCTTGGCGCGTTGGGAGGCAGTAATTACCCCAGTGAGTGCCGGTGTTAATATCCATTACAACTTCACCTATCAAGGGTTGAACGGCAATCTTGATTCGCCTTGGTACAATCACGTGGTTGGTGTCTGTACAACATGCCCCGCGAAGCCTAACTTCTCGCCCTTGGGCGGCAGTTTCTTAAGTCCACAAAGCGTTAGCTTGAACACTAATGTCAATGGTGGTGTCATTCATTACACTTTGGATGGCTCAGCACCCAACGCCTTATCGCCTGTCTATTCTGGCACTGCTATTAATGTAACCAAAGCCGCAACCATTAATGCCATTACGGTGATTCCAAGTGGTGAAGAATCGGCTATGGCCAGCCAAACCTATGTAATCAACTCTGCGCCTGGTACGTTAAACCCCCCAGTGTTTTCACATGCGCCCGGCACCTATGGCACCATCATTCGCGTGTCTTTAGCGGGTGATAAAGAAGGCGCTTACATTCACTACACCTTGGATGGCTCAACCCCTACGGTAGATTCACCGGTTTACAGCACGCCGGTTGAAGTGAAAATCGATACTACCAAAACCCCAGTGGTAAACACCGCAACCATTAAAGCCATAGCAGTGAAAACCGGCTGGACGACCTCAGCAGTTACCAGCGCCACTTACACCGTTACCAATAACACCAGTAGCGAGTGGAATGGTTTGACCAGCTTCAATGTAGTCAACGGCACCAAAGGCAAATATGCAGATAGTCAGGTTTACTGGGCGATTATCGGTAAAGACTGGAATACAGGTAAGTTCGTACATGTAGATATGAACGGCAACTTGATTCCAATGAGCTTGGGTGATAACGGTCAGCTGGTGAAAAATGGTCAGGGTTATGCCAACTATTTCTACTCCTTGGCGCAAACCAAAAAAATTACCATTCCGGCGATTAACTCTGCGCGTTTGCTGATGAGCGTGGGCAGCCCTATGTATATATGGGTAAACCAAGATATTAATGGCAACCTTGGTTATGCCGGTGCGAACGTTGAAAACCCAACAGATCCAAACACCGAGATCACCTTTGATTTTGGCGAATTTGCCATTGTCCCCAAAGGTAAGCCCTATCAAGGAATTTTTATCAATACTACGCGTGTGGATATGTTTGGGTTCCCTCTGCAATTAACGGTAACGGGTTTGGATGGCTTCACGCAAACGGTGGGTGAGTCATTGACTGAATCGCGTGATGAATTGTTCGCCCGTTTTATTAACGAAACCCCTGCAGAGTTTCATGGCTTAGCGCTGGCACCCTATGCGCCACGCCGCATAATGGCACCGGCACACGCCACCTTCCAAACCGGCGGTGAAAACGTTAATTACCTGAGCGATTACATCAATACGGTGTGGGAGCAGTATCGCCACCAAAACCTCACACTCAATCTCAATAACGGGTGGCCAACCTTTACCGGTCGCGTGGAAGGCGATGTCTTTATCTTTACCGATGGTCAAGGCACTTACCGCATTAACGGTAAACCAACCACCTCTATGGCGATGCTAGGCAATGGCTACCTGGATGATTCATCGGGTGCGACAGGTTTGGTGCGCGATAAACAGCTACAACTACAAGCGCAAGTTTGTGCAGCCTTAAACCGCCGTGTTGCACATTTGGATGGCAGTAAATGGTACAACTCCGCGTACTTTTTCCCTGCGGGCGAAGCGGCTAACTACTTTACGAAGTTTTGGCACGATCACGCCTTAAACGGCCTAACCTACGGCTTCTCTTATGATGACGTGGGTGGCTACAGCCCCTCCGTTTTCACCTCCGCACCGGTATCTGTGACTTATACCATCGGCTGGTAACTACGTTCGTTAAACCCTCCGCAAGACCCTCTTTACCCGGCTTAGGCCGGGTTTTTTTATTGTGGAGAAAAAAGTGGGTACTAAAGAGGTGCGCGGGCACTATTAACCCTATATTTCTTGCGGCTTAGGCATGCATTGCTACACTCAAGCTAGCAAAACTAAGACGCCGCAATGAGGCATGGACGACCTACAAGAGAGTAGGAGGTTCCCCGAAGCGATCGGATCGCGAAGGAATTCCGATTAGAGCCTACAGGATGTATTTACGGCATGTTTTGAATTGAAGTCTATTCTTTATAAGTTTCTCGGTAGTAAGAAAATATATTCCTCAATCCAATGACTATTTTAGGATGGATAAACCACATGAAAATTAAAAAAATATTAACCGCGTGCTGCGTTGCATTCTGCGCAGTAACCGCCACCCACGCTAACGCCTATATCCATGCCGACGGCCAATACATTGTTAACGAGAAAGGTGAAAAAGTTTTACTGCGCGCCATGGGCTTAGGCGGATGGATGCTACAAGAAGGCTATATGCTGGAACTAGGCAATATGCCGCAATACATGATTAAAAAAAGAATTGAAGATTTAATTGGTGCCGAGGCAACCAAAGAATTCTACACCGCATGGCTAGCTAACTACACACGCAAAGCCGACATAGATGCGATGGCCAGCTGGGGGTTTAATGCAATACGCCTGCCCATGCATTACAACCTATACACACTACCCATAGAACAAGAGCCCGTAAAAGGCCAACAGACTTGGCTGGAAAATGGTTTTGCAATGACCGATGAATTACTCGCCTGGTGCAAAGCCAATAACATGTATTTAATTTTGGATTTACACGCGGCACCCGGCGGCCAAGGTAATGACAACAATATTTCTGACCGCGATCCGGCCAAGCCAACGCTTTGGGAGAGCCCCGAAAACCAGGAAAAAATGATTGCGCTCTGGCGTAAATTAGCCGCGCGCTATGCCAACGAGCCGATGATAGGCGCTTACGACATTATCAATGAACCCAACTGGGGTTTTGAGGCAACTGCAGCGCAAAATGGTTGCAATGAGCAAAAAAATATTCCCTTAAAAAATTTAATGGTCAATGTCACCAAAGCAATACGTGAAGTAGACACCAAACATATGATCATTATTGAAGGTAATTGTTGGGGTAATAATTATGCGGGCATATTGCCAACATGGGACAACAATATGGCGCTGAGTTTTCATAAATATTGGAGCAAAAATTCCCTGGCCGACATCAACGGAACCTTACAGCTTCGTGAAAAATACAACGTGCCTTTATGGCTCGGTGAAACCGGCGAAAACTCGAATCTGTGGTTTGGTGATGTTATTCGTCTGGTGGAGTCACAGGGCATTGGTTGGGCATTTTGGCCGCTGAAAAAAATGCGTTTGAATAACCCCTTGCACATCAATGCAAACAAAGATTTTTTAAATGTCGTTGAATATTTAAACGGCAGAGCCGAACGCCCAACTCGCGCAGTCGCCTATAAAGGACTCATGGCCTATGCGAACCACGACGTCCGTTTTGAAAATAACACACTCCGTACGGATGTGATTGATGCCATGTTTCGTCAGCCCTACACCAACACATCAAAACCCTTTGCCACGCATGTTATCAACACTAAAGGCGGCACAATTGCAGCAGTAGATTACGATATGGGTACTCAGAGTTATTTTGATGTGGATTCGGGGGACTATCATGTTTCAGCGGGCACAAGCGAATTTACCGCGTGGAATGCCGGCCGGGTTTATCGCAATGACGGCGTTGATATTGAAGTGGATAAAAACACAAAACCCTTGCCTCTGTATTTTATAAATCATACAGAGGCAGGCGAATGGACTGAATACACCTTCACCGCAGAACAAGCGGGCGACTATCTATTCAGTGTGCGCATTGATAGCAATGTTGATAGCGCAAAAGTATCCATCACGCTAAATAACCAAACACTTGTCGATGCAATTACCCTCAATAAAACAAATCATTGGCAAACTCAGGAATTGACAACACTGTCGTTGTTGGCAGGCACAAATACCCTGCGTATTAAAACGCTGGTCGGTGGATATAATTTGGCAACACTGGAGTTCAAACGTCGTAAATAGCGATGATTTTTTACTGCAGATTCTTTTGCGGCTCTTTTTTAACCGCAACATGCTAATCAACAAGCAGGACTCATATAAACCATCGCGAGAAAAAAATAAGTTTACTCGCGTTGGAATGATAAGCACTCCTGCTATTTCGATAAGCACTATCGCACCATTATTAAGCATGTGTTTCTTGCGGCTTAGCCATGGATTGCTACACTCAATCTAGCAAAGCTAAGACGCCTGTTAACTAGGATTCTTGCACAACGCCTCACTAATCAACTAACACGCGGATAGCCTCATGCGAAACCTTTTCTGGGCAATCAACACGCTTAAAAAGCACTTACAGCCATTACCAACATGTGGTGCATTTTTTTACACCCTCGTGCTTACAGTCACAACCACGATGATGCATACCCACAGTCTGGCCGAGCCTTTTGCAGAACCGCTGCCGCAGCGAATTAATTTTCAACACCCGCTCGATAACAAAGACATCCCCTTGGCAGAAGTGCAAGCATTTCTACAAGACAGCCAGGGTTTTATGTGGATTGGCGGCGGCGGTGGGTTGGTGCGCTACGACGGTTATGAATTTAAATTTATTCTAGCCGGCGTACAAGAAGCCAAAGTACCCGTAAAAATGGTTAACTTTCTCTATGAAGACAGCGATAAAATTCTATGGGTTCTAACCCGCACTGGCCTGCTGCGCTATGACCCAAAAACCGAACTATTAACCCCTGTTGCCGATAATCCCAACCAAGCGTCTGCAATAAACGGAACCTATTTCTATCAAGCGACCGAGGTGCCCGGCGGTGAAATGCTTTTTGCAACCGCGAACGGGCTGATATTACTCAATAAAACAACCCAGGATTACTCAACACTTCTTCCCGATAAAGAAAAAAAGGATTGGCTGCATACCGTAGATATAAGATGCCTTTACCGTGACACCACCGGTACAATTTGGATTGGCAGTAAACAGGGGCTTGAACAGTTAAATTGGGAAACAAAAAAAGTGACCCTCTTTAAACCCTTCCCTGAAAAACCAGAACTGCTGGAACCTAACACCGTCAACGATATTGTTGAAGATAAAAATGGCACCTTATGGCTAGGCACAGCCGATGGCTTAGTGAATTTTGACCCAAACACACAACAATCAACCCGTTATGTTAAAGATGCGAAAAACCCCAACTCTATTGCCGGAAAAGAAATCGCAAAACTTCTCATTGATTCTACGGGTGCCCTTTGGGTTGCGAGTGACGGTGGTGGCATTGCTATTTTTGAAAAAACAGAAAAATTTCCCGAGGGCCGTTTTAGTAATCAGCAATTTGAAGATGGGCGTGCAACCTCTATTAGCTCCAATCAAGTTCGCACGGTTTATGAAGATCGTACTGGCGATGTGTGGGTCGGTAATTATCCGGCAGGCATAAATTATTTTGATCGTTCCAGCGCCGCCATCACCACCTACATTCGCGACATTTTCAATCCAAGCAGCCTATCCCACAATGCAATTTTATCCGTGCGCGAAGATGCGCGTGGAAACCTTTGGATAGGTACAGATGGCGGCGGTTTAAATTTCTTTGACCGCGAAAAAAATCAATTTACAGCTTACAAAAATGAGCCCGGTAACGATAAAAGTTTAAGCGGTAATGCCGTACTGGATAATTTTATTGATGACAGTGGCAAAGTTTGGGCAGGCACTTGGGGCGGCGGCATTTCTGTATTTGACCCGGAAACCGGCATTTTTACCCGCATGCCTTTCGACCCTGCGCGTGAAAAAAAGGACGCTATAAGCACCTCTAAAACTCTCAATAACGCCACGGTGTGGTCAATCAAACAAGATCGCCAAAAAAATATTTGGATAGGTACCCACTCCAGCGGCTTAAGTAAATTTGACCCCAGCACAGCAACCTACACTCACTACATCACCATTGAGCAAGACACAAATACCCTATCGCCGGGCCCAGTTTGGGCCACGCTAGAGGACTCCAAGGGAAACTTTTGGGTAGGCACTGCAACAGGTTTAGATTTGCTTGACCGCAATACAGGAGTATTTACACACTTTAAGCCAGACCCAAAAGCCCCCAATAGTTTAAGTAACCGATCAGCAATTTCACTCCTAGAAGACAGCAAGCATCGCCTGTGGGTTGGCACGGAAGCGGGGCTTAATTTATTGAATCCCGACGGAAAAACCTTCACGATTTTCGACAAGTCCAGCGGCTTTACCGACGATACCATACGTACAATATTGGAAGATACTGAAGGCCAATTATGGCTTGCAACCAACAATGGCATCACGGTGTTTAATCCTGAAACAAAAAAGATTAAAAATTATAATCGCGACAATGGCAGGCTCATGGGCGGCTTTCACACAGACTCAGGTATGATTACACAAAAAGGTGAAGTTGTTTTTGGTGGTAATGAAGGGTTGCGAATTTTTGACCCTAAAAAATTAAAAGATAATAAAGTAGCCCCACCCATAGCCTTTACGGGTTTAAAAATATTCGCGGATTCCGTTACCGTCGGCGACACCGATGGCTTGCTGCCGCAGTCACTGAGTTACACCAAAGAAATTGTGCTGGACTATAAAAAATCCATGTTTCAATTTGGTTTTTCCGCCCTTAATTTTCGCGACTCAAATAAAAACAATTACGCCTATACACTTGAAGGCTTTGATAAAAGCTGGTTACAAGTAGGCGACCAACGCTCTGCCAAATACACCAACTTAAACCCAGGCACCTATGTGTTTCGCGTCAAAGGCAGCAACAACGATGGTATATGGAATGAAGCTGGTACATCTATTACCATCGTTCAACTACCTCCGCCCTGGAAAACTTGGTGGGCCTATACACTCTATGCGCTTGGCGTTATTGCCATCATTGTGTTATTTGTTCAGTCGCAACGCAAAAAACGCCGCTTAATAGAAGAGCAAAATCGTCTGCTGGAAATTAAAGTATTTGAACGCACAGCGGAATTGCGCGAAAAAAATAACGATATTCAAACCATGCTAAGCAACATGCGCCAGGGTCTATTTACCATAGAGTCGAATGGCAATATTCACCCGGAGTATTCACACTTTTTAGAAGAAATATTTGAGGCTAAAGCCATTGCAGGCCAGGACGCACTGGATTTATTGTTCAGTAAAGCGAATTTAGGAAGTGATGATTTGGATCAAATAAGACAGTCGGTAAGTTCCATTATTGGTGACGATGAAATAAATTTTGAATTCAACTCTCATCTATTGATCGAGGAATATGAAGCCCATTTCAACGGAAAGTCTAAATTTCTATCACTAGATTGGAATCCTGTAGTCGTTGGCAATCTTACAGTCAAACTCATGGTATCCGTTAGAGATGTCACATTGCTCAAGAAAATGGAGCACGAAGCCCGCAATAAAAAACGCGAACTGGAAATTATCAGCCAACTGTTAAACGTTTCTGCCAAAAAATACTTATCCTTTGCCGCATCCGCAAAACGTTTTATTGATGAAAACCGTACACAAATTGAAAGTAATACACAGCGTAGCGATACGGTTATAGCGTTACTGTTTCGCAATATGCACACCATTAAAGGCAATTGCCGCACCTTCAATTTTGATCATTTCAGCAATGTAGTGCATGAAGTAGAATCCGTTTATAGCGCACTCAAAGCAGACCCTGAAGCTGGCTGGGATCGCGATCTACTTATCAGTGATCTTTTACGCGTGCAGAGCATACTGCAAGAATATGAAAATGTTTTTTACACAGTATTAGGTCGCGGTGACGGCGGTGGCGAAACTCGCGATCAGAATGGTTTTTGGGCAGATAGTAAAGCCATTGCAGCAATTCAACACAGTATTGATACGGCACATCAGGAATACCCTGCACTGAGTAAAACACAACCCTTGCGGCCCATTCAATCGCTGTTAAATCGTGCCCTGTCTAACCCTATGAGTGAGGTTTTGAACGATATCGTTAGCTCATTACCGTCAATTGCGTTACAACTCAATAAAGAAGCGCCGAAAGTGATTATTGAAGATAATCAAGTCCGCATTAAATCCAGCGCCACTGAATTAATAACCAATATTTTCGCACATATTTTACGTAACAGTGTTGATCACGGCATCGAAACCGCCGCCGTGCGGGTGCAAGCGGGGAAACCTAGCACCGGTACTATTGAGGTTCACGCAGTATCACAAAAAGATAAATTGCATATTCACATTAAAGACGACGGACAAGGCGTGAACATAGACCGATTATTTAAAAAGGGTGTTGAAGCAGGCAACTGGAAAGCTGAAGATAAACCCAACTACAACGACATCGCTAATTTGATTTTTGCTTCCGGTATTTCTACCAAAGAGGAAGTCACCAATATCTCTGGTCGTGGAGTGGGGATGGATGCCGTAAAAGAATTTTTAGTTGCGCAAGGCGGCAATATTACTCTGCAGTTATTAGGCGACAACGCCAATGGCAATCTTCTCGGCCAAGGTGTCATGGTGCCCTTTGAATTGCGTGTTGAATTACCCGAGAGCGCGTTTACAGTTATGGATTGACGCACAACATTAATCATAAAAGTAACTATTCAGTACAACTTCCTTTGCCCGTCATTCCCGTGAAATAGTTGTGAAATCGCCCAATGTCCCTAAGCAGGACATTGGGCGGTCTGCCTCATGTTTTTAAGCTCATTTAAACGTTTACTGCTGCCATATATTGCATCTACCTATAACAACTGTATATACTGTGTATATGAAATTTGGATTCGTTTTCTCCCAAACCGACACGCGCCCCATGTATCAACAGATCATGGAGCAAATTACACAGCGCATCGCCGTGGGCGATTGGCCGCCCGGCACTCCATTGCCCTCCATTCGTGAACTGGCGGTAGAGACCAAGGTCAGCATCATTACGGTCAAGCGTGCTTATTTGGAATTAGAGCGAGAAGGCGTGATTCTCACTCAGCAAGGCAAAGGTAGTTGGGTCAGTGAATCACTCGATTTGATGGCGCTTCAGCGAGAAGAGTTAATTCAGCATTTACAGCAGGCCGGTAAATTGGCTAAGTCTCTTGCGATACCAGAAGACGAGTTGTTGCAGATGTTGAGAAAGTATATTTAAAAAAGGAGCCGTACGATGAGCGCGCCATTGGCAATAGAATGTAAAGACATCTCAAAACAATTCCCGCATTTCAAATTGCAGAATGTGAACTTGTCCTTTGAGCAGGGTACTGTCATGGGCTTGGTGGGCCCGAATGGTGCGGGCAAATCCACTATCTTGCGCATCGTCATGGGGCTCATCGGGCCAGACAGCGGTTCAATAAAAGTCCTGGGACACTCCATGCCCAACGAACAACTTGCGGCAAAACGCAATATAGGTTTTGTGGCTGAAGACATGCGGCTTTACGAAAGCGAAACCATTGCATTTCACATGGATTTTATTAAGTCTATTTTTGACTCCTGGGATGATGAATACGCTAAAACATTATTGCGCCGATTCGATCTCAACAAAGACCAAAAAGTAAAAGGCATGTCGCATGGGCAGCGCGTTAAAGCCACTTTATTGTTAGCCTTGGCACGCCGCCCCAATTTATTGGTATTTGATGAGCCAACCACAGGGCTAGATCCAGCAGTAAGAAAAGAAGTGCTCGATGAAATGATGAATTCGCTTCAAGACGAAACTCACTCCATATTGTTTTCATCACACAACACCTTAGATGTAGAACAAATCTCTGACTACATCACGTTTATTTACGGTGGTCGCATTATTGAATCGCGCAATAAAGAAGATTTTATGGATGGATGGCGACGATTGCGCCTAACCAATATGAACAACTGTCAGCTGCCAGACTTATCCAATATCAAGGATGTGCAACAGAGTGGGCGCCTGTGCTCGGTAACAGTAAACAACTACGACGATTCAATTCCCGAACAATTTACCCATGCAGGCTTACAAACAAGCAGTGTTGAGCGTTTAACGCTAGAAGAAATATTTCTGGCGAATGTTCAGAGTGCTAAAGCAAATGAATACAAGGGAGCTACGCTGTGACTACTTCAATCATTCCCCAGCTTGTTAGAAAAGATTTTCTAATGATGCGTAAGACAATTTTAATTTTTTGTATAGCTATGCTCGCCTCTATTGCGGCTATATGCATGATATTTGGGCGTGTACCAAACGTAGTCTTTTTTAATCTTGGTATTACATTATTAATTGCGCCATCCGTTACCTGCGGAATGGTGCTACTTATTAAAACGATTGTGATGGAAAAACAAAAATCTACTCAGTTATTTATCATGAGCCTCCCTGTTACAGTGAAAGAGTTAACCTTGTCCAAGCTGTTATTAAATCTGCCTGTATTTACGGTATTTTGGTTGGTAATCACCGGTGTTGCCTTCTATTTTTCGTTTGGTTGCGGTGTATTTCCTAATGGCACTGTTCCATTTGTCACTATGATATTTTTGGGCGTCTTTGTTGCTTACGTTGCCGTTCTCAGTGTGGCGCTGATATATCAATCCTACGGTATTACGATTATTACAATGCTCTGTGTAGAACTTGGAACGCCTGCCTATCTCTGGGTTATTGCATATTTGGAACCAATCAATAGTCACGTTTATGATTCTCACATGGTGTGGAATTCAACTGCGATTAGCCTTGCAATAACACAAATAGTAATCGCAGTTTTGATTTTGGCGATGACGTGGCATATCCAAAGTGAAAAACGTGATTTCATCTAAAGCACACTGAAATGAAATATAAATTGCGTTTAGTTCTTTTAATTATGATGCCTATTATTTCGATAATTTGTGCAGTAGTCTTCGTCCCTTGGCTCGCAGGCTGCGCCTACTTAAAGCCATTGCCTGACACTGTTCAGGGGCAAGTCAGCGATGCTATACATTATGACTTAGATGGCATTATTGTTTATGTAGATAAAAAAGGTAGCTCACCAGAATTCTATTCAGCTGGCTGGAAAAATAGGGAAAATAAAATACCCGCTGATCCGCACGCCCTGTTTAAGATTGCTAGTATTAGCAAATTATACATTGCCGCGGCTACCGCCAAACTGGTGAACAGCAAAAAGTTATCGCTGGATAAACCCCTCACCGATTATTTGCCTGAGCTTGCGGGGCGAATTGAATATGCAGATAAGATTACACTGAAAATGATGCTGCAACATCGTAGCGGAATCCCTAATTTTATTGATGATCCAAAATTCCCTTGGGATAATTTACCTGCTGATGTCAGCGGCTTGCTAAAGTTCGGGTTAGATAAGCCCGCCGATTTCAAACCAGACAACCGTTATCGCTATTCCAATACGAATTATTTATTAATTGGTATGATCCTGGATAAATCATTAGGCTATAGCCATCACGATTACATAAAAAAAGAAATACTAGAGCCGCTCGGCTTAACTCATACCTATAGTTTGCTAAGTGAAGTTAATTTGGAAGACGTGGTGAGCGGCTATTACATAGGTTATGAACCTGATTTAAAAACAGCGAATTTTATTGGTGCCGGTGGTTCCATGATTGCAAGTGCACAGGATGTTGGGATCTTCATGAGGGCATTGAATGATGGTTCATTATTAAATGCTGATGAACAGGCTATTTATTCCTCTATATATGTCTATGAGCATACCGGCCTGTTACCGGGGTATTCGAGTATTGCACGCTATCACAAAGATATTGATACGGTCGTTATTCAGTTCGTGAATACAAGTGGTAAAAACTCTTGGGCGATAACGGAAATTGTTTACAGCCGTATTATTCGCATTCTACGCAAGCAGTAATGTTCATGCTTTTTTGAACAATTTGCGTGTTCGAATTTTTTCTACGCACGTTGAGTAGTGGCCTATTGGGCATGAGTTTCATTTATGTATTAGGCTCAGGCTGATTATGCGCTTTGCCTGAAGTCGCGCTAAACTAGAGTTATTGTTTCTCGTTTAGTCTTGCACCCAAGGTAGTCTTCTATGTTTGATCTCAGTCATGTCCCTTCTGTGTTACATCTAGCAGCCAATCGTTATTGGGAGCAGTTTGAAGAAAATCGTCAAAAGCAGGCATTGCCTGAATTACACATATTATTGGCTGATCGGATCAGTGTTAGTGAGTTCGATGCGCAATTAACCCGCGCATTTGCCGCGAGCGAATTCATCGCCAAAACCTGCGCAATTCATCCATCGTTTTTAATTGAGCTAGTGCAAACGGGTGTACTCTTCTCGCCTATGGGTGAAGATGCGCTCGTTTCTTTTGACGCAGCAATCGCCGCCTGCAAAACCGATCTGGAATTAGACAAAACCCTGCGCCAATTCCGAAACAAAGCCATGATTCGAATTATCTGGCGCGATCTTAATCGCTGTGCACCCATGCGCGATATTACGGCTGAGCTGTCTCGCTTTGCGGATGCGGCGATTCAGTTAACTGCAAATTACCACTACCGCGAATTAGAAAAAATGTACGGTGCGCCTATTGGTCGCGAATCGGGTATTGCGCAGCCCCTATTGGTTTTGGGGATGGGAAAATTGGGCGCGCGCGAATTAAATGTCTCATCCGATATTGATTTGATTTTTACTTTTCCGGAATCGGGTTCTACCAATCATGAGTCACGTGTATTAAGTAATCAGGAGTTTTTTACCAAGCTCGGCCAAAAATTAATTAATAGTTTAGATAAAGTCACTGCAGATGGATTTGTATTCCGTGTGGATATGCGCTTGCGCCCCAACGGGCAAAGTGGGCCTTTGGTATTAAATTTTGCAGGCATGGAAGATTACTACCAAACCCAAGGTCGCGATTGGGAACGCTATGCCATGATTAAGGCGCGCACTGTGGCTGCTGCACTGGGGAGCATCAACATTGATGAATATATTAAAGGTGAGCGCAAATATTTACGCACCATGCTGCAGCCTTTTACCTATCGCCAATATATTGATTTCAGTGCTATAGAATCTCTGCGTGAAATGAAAGGTTTAATCGCTCGCCAAGTGCAACGCAAAGGCATGAATTTAGATGTGAAGTTGGGCGAGGGCGGTATTCGCGAAGTTGAATTTGTGGTGCAAGTATTTCAATTGATTCGCGGTGGCCGCGATGCACGCTTACGTCAGCGCCAAGTATTAAAACTCTTGCCCATTTTAGAAGAAGAAAATTATTTACCCGTAGGTGCAGGCAGTGCACTCGCCGAAGCTTATGAATTTTTACGCAATACAGAGCACGCGATTCAAGGTTATCAAGATCGTCAGACTCAAGCACTTCCCACCGATGAGCTAGGTCAATTGCGTTTAGCCTGGGCTATGGGTTTTGAAAATTGGGAAGCATTTTTTAAAGTCTTAACTAATTATCGCAACCGCGTAAATCACGAATTTAAAGCAGTGATTGCCGATCCCCAATCTAAACAAGGTGAAGAGGGCAAAGAAACTGTGAATGCCGATGTGCTGCAAGTCTGGCGCAGTTTATGGGATGCGAGTATTCAATCCGGTGCTATAAGCGCGGAGGATGCGCAACAATTATTAAATGGCCAGCCGCTAGAAAATCCGGAAGCTTTACTCAAGCTTTTACACGAGCTGCGTGAAAATCGCTCCGTGGTAAACATGCAAGCGAGCAGCCGCAGCCGCTTGGATGAATTTGTCCCGCGTTTGTTAATGATGATTTGCGAACACGCCGAGCGCGGCGAATTAATGATTCCGTTTGTGGATACCTTTAAGCGTATTGTGCCTCTAGTGGAATCCATTGCGCGCCGCAGTGCCTATTTGGTGTTGCTGATAGAAAATCCTATCGCTTTACATCAGCTGGTAAAACTCTGTGCCGCCAGCCCGATGATTGCAGAGCAGCTCGCCAAATATCCTGCGCTTTTGGATGAGCTGCTTACGCCGGTTAATCTTTATTTCTCGCCCGATGATGATCATGAGCGAATTAAAACAAACTTGCGCGATGATTTGCGCCGCGAAGTATTACGCCTTGAATGGGAAGATTTAGAAGGCCATATGGAAGTGCTGCGCTACTTCCGCGCTGCACACGGTTTGCGCGTGGCTGCGGGCGAAGTGAGTGGTACTTTGCCGCTGATGAAGGTGAGCGATTACCTCACTTTTATCGCCGAAGTCATTTTAGAGCACGTTCTGCAATTGTCGTGGGAGCACTTGGTCGCTCGCCACGGGCGGCCGCAGCGTGCAGAGGGTGGGCTTGATTTATCGCCGGATTTTATCGTGGTCGGCTACGGCAAGATGGGCGGTATAGAGCTTGGACACGGCTCGGATTTGGATTTGGTGTTTATCCACAATGCCGATTCCAGTCTCTCGACTGAAGGTTTGGTAGATGGCAAAGGCGCTATCGACAACTTGACCTTTTATGCTCGTCTCGGTCAACGCATTATCTTTATCCTCAATACCCAAACCGCTGCGGGCAAGTTGTACGAGGTAGATATGCGCCTGCGTCCATCGGGCAATTCCGGCATGTTGGTGTCAACGCTGTCTGCATTCGAGCGTTATCAACAAAAAGAGGCGTGGACGTGGGAGCACCAAGCCTTGGTTCGCGCGCGTGTAGTGGCGGGCTCTGTGGAATTGGCGGAAAAGTTTGATCAGGTGCGTATGGCGATTTTGCACCAACAACGGGATTTGCCCAAGTTGCGGCAGGAAGTGAGCGATATGCGCCACAAAATGCGCGACCAATTGGGCAGTGAAGCCAAATCAAAGCGTGAAAACACACCATTATTTAATTTGAAACAGGATGCCGGAGGTATCGTGGATATTGAATTTATGGTTCAATACGCGGCCTTGGCTTGGGCCTATCAGGCGCCCAAGATCGTCCAATACACGGATAACATTCGCATACTTGGATCTTTGGAAGAGGCTGGCTTACTGGATGCCACTTCCGTCGCCCAACTGATCGCCGCTTACAAAGCCTATCGATCCACCGGGCACCGCCTTGCGCTGCAACAACAAGAGGCGGTTTTGGCTGGTGAAGGAGTTTTCGAGGTCGAGCGGGAACAGGTCAGCCACATTTGGCACCAGCTCATCGAAATCGAATAAATATCCTAAACCTAGCAAGCAGCAAAAATTTTGAGCTGTGGCATCTGTGATGCGGCAGTCTATCGACAACAGTTTTGATTTTTAGGAGTTGGCTATGTCTTTTGCCGATCGTGATGGCGTAATTTGGTTAGATGGTGAGTTGATTCAGTGGCGCGATGCCAAAGTTCACGTGTTAACCCACACGTTGCACTATGGTATGGGCGTATTTGAAGGCGTGCGTGCCTACAACAGTCCATCCATGGGTACCAGTATTTTCCGCTTGCAAGAGCACACCGACCGCTTGTTTCGCTCTGCGCATATTATGCGTATGAAGTTGCCCTTCGATAAAGAAACCATCAACAAAGCTCAAAAACAAGTTGTCCGTGAAAACGGCCTGACTGAAGCTTACTTGCGCCCCATGGCGTTTTACGGTTCAGAAGGTATGGGTTTGCGTGCAGATAACTTGAAGGCGCATGTGATGGTTGCTGCGTGGAACTGGCCGTCTTATATGTCGCCCGAAGCACGCGACATCGGTATTAAAGTTCGCACCTCAAGCTATACCCGCCATCACGTCAATATTTCTATGTGCAAGGCGAAGGCTAACGGCCACTACATCAACTCTTTGTTAGCGCTTCAAGAAGCTTTGGATTGCGGTTGTGAAGAAGCTTTGTTATTGGACGCTGAAGGCTATGTTGCTGAAGGTAGCGGCGAGAACTTCTTCTTGGTGCGTGAAGGCATCATTTACACGCCAGAATTAACCTCTTGCTTGGACGGTATTACGCGCAACACCATTTTCCAATTAGCCGCAGATTGCGGTTACACCATTAAAGAAAAGCGTATTACACGCGATGAAGTCTACGTTGCCGATGAAGCCTTCTTTACCGGCACTGCTGCTGAAGTATTGCCAATCCGTGAACTTGATGGCCGCCAAATTGGCGAAGGGCGTCGCGGCCCAGTAACAACGCGCTTACAGGATTTGTACTTCAAAGCGGTACGCGGTGAATTAGCTGGCCATACACAATGGCTAGCGCCGGTGACCAAGTAATCCATTGCCCCCTAAGGAGCTTCGGCTCCTTTTTTGTTTAGCGGTGCATATCTTTTGGGTACCGTTGTTGGTGATGGATTGCCCATCACATTCGGAAGCGGGTCTATGATTTCTAATAAAATTGCGTTCGCAAATATTCCGGTTTTATGTGTTTCCATTTTTGTATTTTTATTCGGTGCCTTGGCGCTTGTTGTTCCCAGTGGTTATACCTATGGCCCAGTGTTGTTATTGTTGTTTGCACTCGTGTATCTTTTTGTTCGACCTAACCCAATGCTAATTGCAGCAGATAAGAGTTTTATTGCAGCATTGCTGTTGTATTTCTTGGTGGGAGTCGTCACGAATTTTATCCATCATTTGCCGTCTAGACATTACGATAATTTTTCACGTTTTTTATTCGCTATTCCTGTATTGCTGCTCTTGTTGCGTTTTCCAATAAAACTTATTTACCTATGGAGTGGCATTGCGCTTGGTGCATTGGGTGCAGGGATTGTGGCTGTTGTGGATTTTTATGTGTACGGTGAACTGCGTGCAGGTGGATACAATAACCCCATTCAGTTTGGCGATATAGCCATGCTCTTTTCATGTGTATTAATGGCGGGTTTTGCGTGGGCGAAGCAGCATTCTCGCAGCATGATAATCATATTTTTCGTCGGCTTTATGAGTGGCATTTGGGCATCGCTGTTATCGGGCGCGCGCGGCGGTTGGTTGGTCTTACCGTTTGCCATAGGTCTGTTTTATCTCGTCAATGATTTACATAAAAACACTAAAAAATCAGCCATCTTTATATTTGCAGTTTTGTGCTTTTGTGGATTTGCTTATTATTTTCTATCGCCAAGTTTATTGCAGTCGCGAATTAATGATGTGATTTCGGATTTGCAGCAATACTTTCACGCGAATAACGCTAACACGTCATTGGGCGCACGCATAACACTCTGGCAAGCTAGTGTGCCATTAATTGCTGAGCATCCTTTACTGGGCTGGGGTAGTGTTGCTAATTATGTCAATTTGAGTGGCGATAAGGCCGAAATTTTTCAGCGATTTAATCATTTTCATAATGATTTTTTAGATGCTTTAGTGAAACGCGGTTTACTGGGCGGCATGGCGCTCTTGATGATCTATGTGGTACCTGGTGTGCTGTTTTATCGCCAATTAAAACAATGCGTTTCAGCAAAAGCACCGCTGGTGTACGCAAGTTTACTCTTGATAGTTGCGACTTTTGTCTTTGGTTTAACGCAATCTTTTTTTAGTCATTCTAGCGGTGTCATGGTTTACGTATTTCTGCTGGTTATACTGTGGGCACAAGTTCGCGCGCCAGATGCGAGTTATAACGAAGGTTCAAGAGTAACCCCTAACTAACAACAAATAATTACAGAAAATTTTAGGCAAGGGGTGGATTATCCACAATTTCCCCCCAACTAGAGGTTAGTGGCAATGCCAAGTATATCGGCAGTATTGATTGTAAAAAATGAAGCTCAGAAATTGCCGGATTGCCTAAAGTCCTTAACGTGGGCCGATGAAGTCGTGGTATTGGATTCTGGCAGCAGCGATAACACCTGTGCGATTGCAGCAGATTTTTCCGCCAAAGTTTTCGTAAATACCGATTGGCAAGGTTTTGGTGTTCAGCGCGAGCGCGCCGCCCAGCTGGCAACCTGCGATTGGGTTTTTATGATTGATGCGGATGAACGCGTTACGCCAGAATTGCAGGCAAGTATTCTTGCAGCGGCACAGCAAGCACCGGCCATTTGGTTTGTGAATCGTTTGTGCTGGTGCTTTGGGCGTTTTATTAAGCATTCAGGTATGCATCCCGATTGGGTGCCACGTTTGTATCCGCGCAATCAAGCACTTTATGATGCAACCAGAGTTCACGAGCGCTTAATTAATACGCAACATTTGCCAGAGCAAAAATTATCCGGTCATTTGTTGCATTATGTGTACGACTCTGTTCGACATCAGCAGCAGAAAGCCGCGCACTATGCAGAAGAATGGGCACTGCAGCGTTTTAAAGCTGGAAAGTCCGCAACGCTTACGGGCGCAAGTTTGCACGCATTTGCGTGTTTTATTCGAATGTATATTTTTAGATTGGGTATTTTAGATGGCAAGCAGGGCTTTTTACTGGCGTTGCTGTTGTCGCAATCGACGTTTATTAAGTATGCCGAGTTGTGGCATATGTCAAAAATTCAGAATAATCGTCATTAACAAGGTGGCGAATTTTTAAGGTAATTTATGTCTCAACCGCAAGTTAATGCTAACGCAACATCGCTTGATATTTATTGGCGACTCTTAGCTTATTTAAAGCCTTATAAGCTCTTGTTTGCTTTGGGTGTTCTGGGGCTCGTGCTTTATGGTGCATCTCATTATGCCTTTCTGGAGGTTTTAAAATATCTATTAACAGCGATGCAAAATAACAATGCAATGGATCGCTATTTAATTCCCCTCGCTATTATTGCGGCGACCATAGTCAGGGGAATAGGCGCTTTCATGGGCAGCTACTATTTGGCTAAAGTGGGCAATAGTGTGGTTCATACATTGCGCGTGCAAGTGTTTAATCATATGACCACCTTGCCTACTCCCGTTTTTGATCAGCGTAATTCTGGCCATTTAATTTCTATTATTACTTATAACATTAACGGAGTTGCGGCAGCGGCAACTGACGCGCTTAAAATTTCTCTGCGCGAGGGGGCGGTAGTCATCTTTATGCTCGGCTTCTTGTTTGTAAGTGATTGGCAATTAACATTGGTATTTTTGGCTGTAACACCTCTTATCGCTTGGTTGGTGAGTGTTGTGGGTAAGCGGTTGCGTCGATTGAGTAACAGTGTGCAAACTTCTGTGGGCGATATCACTCAAGTCTCGGGTGAAATGGTTAATGGTCATCGCATAATGCGTAGCTTTGGCGGCGAGCCCTATGAGCAGCAGCGCTTTGAAAAAGTTAGCAAAAAAAATTATGCGCAGAATATGAAAATTGTTATGACCTCTGCTGCTAATACCCCCGTTATTCAATTGCTGGTTGCCTTTGCTATGGCTGCATTAATTTTTGTTGCCATGAGTGTTACCAAGATGCGTGAGCCAGCAGAGTTTGTTGCTTATATAACGGCTGTTGGATCTCTTATTCAGCCAATACGCCGCTTGGGTGAAGTAGCTCCGATGATATTAAAAGGTGTGGCAGCAGCAGACAGTGTTTTTCAATTATTGGACGAGCCGTCTGAAACTGATATTGGCAATCATGTAGTAACACGCGCAACAGGTGCTGTAACTTTAGATAAAGTTAGTTTCGCCTACGCGGAGCAAGAGTCTTTGGCGCTCGATAATATTTCCTTGGCCGTTCAGTCTGGTGAAGTCGTTGCTTTTGTTGGGCGCTCGGGCAGCGGTAAATCCACGTTAATGAACTTGATCCCTCGCTTCTACCAGCCTACCAGTGGCACCATTGCAATAGACTCTATTCCTATAAATGATTACAACCTGACCAACCTGCGTGAACAAATCTCTTTTGTGAATCAACAAGTGACTTTGTTTGAAGGTACTGTTGCCGACAACATCGCTTATGGTCGTGCGCACAAAGTGACTCAAGATGACATTAAGCGTGCAGCAGATTTGGCCTATGCCACTGAATTTATCGAGCAGCTTCCGCAGGGTTTTGACACGCAAATAGGTGAAAGTGGTGCGCGTTTATCCGGCGGTCAGCGTCAGCGATTAGCCATTGCTCGTGCAATCCTGAAGGATGCGCCTATTTTGATATTGGATGAAGCGACCTCTGCTTTGGATAACGAATCTGAGCGTTATATCCAAGCCGCTATGGAGCAGGTTATGAAGGGGCGCACTACCTTTGTTATTGCACACCGCCTCTCAACTATTGAGCACGCAGATCGCATTGTGGTCTTGGATCATGGCAGAATAGTGGAACAGGGCAAGCACAAAGAATTACTTGAGCGAAATGGCGCTTATGCTAAATTACATGCCGCACAGTTTCATGATGAGATTGGGGCTGCCAATTAGTAACTAACAGGAATTTCTCACTATGCGTTTAACCATGCCGCAGTTTGATTTGTCGCACGTACTCATCATTGGTGATGTCATGCTAGATCGCTATTGGCATGGCTCCAGCCATCGTGTCTCCCCTGAAGCGCCTGTCCCTATCGTCAATGTTTCCCAAGAAGAAGAGCGCCCCGGTGGTGCAGGTAACGTGGCGTTGAATATTTCAGCGTTGGGTGGGAAAGTGTCTTTAATCGGTGTGGTTGGCAATGATGCTGCTTCGTTATTACTCAAGCAGCGCTTAGACGCCGCTGGCATTTTTGCCGATTTCCAAGTCTCTGAATCCAAACCAACAATCACTAAATTACGTGTGATGAGCCGCCATCAGCAGCTCTTGCGCATGGATTTTGAAGAAATATTTGGCGTTGAGGATAGCGATAGCTTCGACAGCCGAATCACCCCCGTATTACCTCACGCCGATATTTTAGTCTTATCTGATTATGCCAAAGGCACATTGCAAGATTGCCAAGCGCTTATTAAACGCGCAAAAGCAGCAGGCATTCCGGTATTGGTAGATCCTAAAGGTGGCGACTTTGCGCGTTACCAAGGCGCCAGCCTATTAACGCCTAACATCGCCGAGTTTGAAGCTGTGGTTGGGCGCTGTGAGGGTGAGCAGGATGTTGTTAGAAAAGGCCTGCAACTCATTTCTAAGTTAAATATAGATGCGCTCTTGGTAACGCGCGGTGAAATGGGTATGACTCTTTTGCGCCCGCATCAAGCGGCTATTCATTTGCCCGCACGTGCACGTGAGGTTTATGACGTTACGGGGGCGGGCGATACCGTTATCGCGGTTTTAGCGGCTGTTTTAGCTTCGGGGCAATCTCTTCCAGAAGCCGTTGGGCTGGCAAATCTGGCCGCCGGTATTGTGGTGGGCAAATTGGGCGCAGCGACTGTGAGTGGGCCTGAGTTGCGCCGTGCTATTCATAGCGAGTGTGGTGCCGAACGTGGCATAGTGACAGAAGAGCAGCTGCTACTAGCTGTCGAAGGCGCGCGCGCAAACGGCGAGCGTATTGTGTTCACCAACGGTTGTTTCGATATCATTCATGCAGGCCATGTGGGTTATTTGAACGAGGCGCGCAAGCAAGGCGATAGGCTCATTGTGGCGTTAAATAGCGATGCCTCTGTGCGCCGCCTAAAAGGCCAAGGTCGCCCCATTAATCCAGTGGATAGACGTATGGCGGTTTTAGCGGGCTTAGAGTCTGTGGATTGGGTGGTGAGCTTTGACGATGATACCCCAGAGCGTTTGTTGCGCCGCGTAAAACCAGATGTGTTGGTAAAAGGCGGTGATTATCGTGCCGATCAAATTGTGGGCGGTGCCATAGTGAAAGATCATGGCGGGAATGTAAAAGTGCTGCGCTTTTTTGAAAACTGCTCAACAACTTCTATAGTGAATCGCATTCGACAACAATAAATTTCAATTTCAGTTTTAATAAAAAAGGCCTTGCTGCTGTTTTTGCGCAAGGCCTTTTTTGTTTGAGTCCCTCTCCCTAGCGGACCTGCTTGCAGATCCAAGCGAGCTTGTAACAAAGAGTAGTGCACAATAATTGCCGTTTAGATGTGGCGCAGCTAGTATGGTCGCATTTTTTGCCTGTCCTTATATTGTTGGAATAATTATGGAAACTATTTTACACGCTATTTTGCTCGGTATTGTTGAGGGTTTTACCGAGTTTTTACCCATATCTAGTACTGGGCATTTGATTGTGGTGGGTGACCTGATTGGTTTTCATAACGATGGTCGTGTATTTGAAATTGCTATCCAGCTAGGTGCAATTTTGGCGGTGGTGGTGGAGTACAGACGTAAATTTACCGATGTTGCACTGGGTATGTTTAAGGATGCTAAATCGCAGCGTTTTATTCTCAATTTGTTCATTGCTTTTTTACCTGCTGCAGTTATGGGGCTACTGTTTATTTCTATCATAAAAACCTATTTGTTCAATTCTATAAGCGTAGCGACCATGTTGATTCTTGGTGGCTTTGTTATTCTTTGGGCTGAGCGTCGTAAACATCAAGTGCGTGTGACTGACGTGGATGATATGACATGGAAAGATGCACTTAAGATAGGTTTCTTTCAGGTGGTATCTATGGTGCCTGGAACATCGCGTTCCGGTGCAACCATCATCGGTGGATTGTTTATTGGTTTGGATCGTAAAGTTGCCGCGGAATTTTCTTTTTTCCTCGCTGTGCCAACCATGTTTGCAGCGACTTTCTACGATATTTACAAACATCGCGATTTATTACACGCGAGTGACTTCCCCATGTTTGCGGCGGGTTTCATTACTGCCTTTTTTGCCGCATGGTTAGCGGTGAGAACTTTAGTGCGCTTTGTAGCGAATCATACCTACGAAGTATTTGCGTGGTACCGCATTGCGTTTGGTTTAGTGATTTTGATTACGGCCTACACGGGCGTGCTGACGTGGGGTCACTGAAGAATAGCGTAGAGAGCGGTGATTAGTTCGTAGGTACGATTAGCGCAGCGTAATCGTACCTACGAGTTCAGAATGAGCGAAAATTTAATTAATAAACTTTACGATACTGGTATCTTTCTCGCGCGCTTTTCCTGCATGGAGTAGAGCGTCTAAATATTCCTGCCAGAGTTTTTCTTGCGTTTTACCTAGCTCGTACAAATAACTCCATGTATAAATTCCTGAATCATGGCCATCGTCAAAAAATAATTTAAGCGCGTAATTTCCCGCGCGCTCAATTTTGCTAATGCCCACGTCTTTTTTACCAAATTGCAAGACGGCTCGATTAGGGCCATGCCCCATGACTTCTGCGCTGGGCGAATGCACTCGCAAAAATTCCGCGCTTAAGCTGAAAGTCTCCGAGCCGAAATGCAACTCCAAATGTTGGGATTGCTTATGGAGTTGGATCTTTGTTGGCGTTTTTTGCATTACAAAATATACCTACTCAAATCTTCATTCTTCGCCAGTTCACCTAAATGCGCTTCCACATAAGCGGCGTCTATTTCGATTGTTGTTATATCTGTACCTGCATCAAACGAAACATCTTCCAGTAAGCGCTCCAGTATGGTGTGCAAACGGCGTGCGCCTATATTCTCGGTGCGTTCATTCACGTCATAGGCCGTTTCTGCAATACGCCGAATGCCGTCTTTGGTGAAGTTGATGCTTACGCCTTCAGTATTTAAAAGCGCAATTTGTTGTTCGGTAAGCGAAGCGGTCGGCTCGGTGAGAATGCGTTCAAAATCATCGGGTGTTAGGGCTTGTAGTTCAACACGAATCGGCAAGCGGCCTTGCAATTCAGGAATTAAATCTGACGGTTTGCTTAAGTGAAACGCGCCCGAGGTAATAAACAAAATATGATCGGTTTTAATCATGCCGTGCTTTGTAGAAACAGTGCAGCCTTCAATCAGCGGCAGCAAATCGCGTTGTACGCCTTCGCGGGATACATCGGCACCGCTGACATTGCCACGGCGTGCAACCTTGTCGATCTCGTCGATAAATACAATGCCATTTTGCTCAACGGCGGCGACAGCTTGGGCTTTAATATCTTCTTCGCTCACCAGTTTGCCAGCTTCTTCGTCTTGCAATTGTTTGAAGGCTTTTTTGACGGTGAGTTTGGCTTTTTTGGTTTTGTCTCGGCCAAGGTTTGAAAACATGCTTTGCAATTGATTGGTCATGTCTTCCATGCCGGGCGGTGCCATAATTTCTACACCCACACTGGCAGCAGCCA
>SXGR01293788.1_pt1 | contig 26396 bp, 26 predicted proteins | sample 3174711 | NCBI WGS metagenome assembly SXGR01 (sample SAMN11356860, study PRJNA531348) | freshwater metagenome | isolation source: freshwater sample F1-60 | place: China: Fuxian Lake, Yuxi | collected 2017-12-25
GAAATAGAACTCGCCACCTTCGGCGATGAACTCCACCGTGCCCGCACCGACGTAATTCACACTCTTGGCTGCAGCAACTGCCGCTTCACCCAGTGATTTGCGAAGCATCGGATCAATCGTCGGTCCCGGCGCTTCTTCGATGACCTTCTGATGGCGACGCTGCACGGAGCAATCTCTCTCATGCAGATAGAGCGTATGACCGTAGCAGTCTGCGAGTACCTGCACCTCAACGTGTTTCGGTGCAGTGAGATAACGCTCGAGCAGAACCCGATCATCGTTAAAGGCGTTTTTTGCTTCACGCTTGGCGCCCGCGAGCGCGTCAGTAAAACCATCTGCTGAGCGCACGACACGCATACCTTTACCACCGCCGCCCGCACTCGCCTTGATGAGCAACGGATAACCCGTACGTGCCGCTTCCGCTAACAGCGTCGCGTCCGACTGATCATCGCCGTTGTAACCCGGCACAATGGGTGTCCCTGCTTTAGCGACGGTGCGTTTTGCTTCGATCTTCGAACCCATCACACGAATTGCCTGCGCATCAGGTCCCACCCAGATCGCGCCTGCGGCCACCACTGCCGCAGCAAATCCTTCGTTCTCGGAAAGAAAGCCATAACCGGGGTGCACGGCGTCGGCACCGGTGGCTTTGATGGCTTCAATCAGCGCGGGAATTTTCAGATAACTCTGCAAGGCGGGTGCAGGACCCACGCAATAAGCCGCATCTGCAGAACGCACATGCAGCGCGTTCGCGTCTGCTTCGGAATACACGGCAACGGTGCGAAGGCCAAGTTTCTTTGCGGTACGCATGATGCGACAGGCAATTTCGCCACGATTGGCAACAAGCAGCGTCTTCATCAACTACATCCTGAAAATGCCAAAGGTGGACGGATGGCTTTCGGGGCGGCGGCACGCGACTTCAAGCGCGAGCGACAACACCCGACGTGTATCCAACGGACTGATCACTCCGTCGTCCCAGAGTCGCGCGCTCGCAAAATAAGAATGACCTTCGGTGTCGTAGCGAGAACGTATGTCATCCATGAAGGTCTGTTTATCTGCGGAGTCCCAGGCTTGGCCCCGTTGACTCATGCCTTCTTCGCGAACGGTGGCGAGTACATGGGCGGCTTGCTCCCCACCCATCACCGAAATACGCGCGTTTGGCCACATCCATAGAAAACGCGCGCCGTAGGCACGGCCACACATGGCGTAATTGCCGGCACCAAACGAACCACCAATCACCACCGTAAATTTAGGAACCCGCGCGCAGGCGACAGCGGTCACCATCTTGGCACCGTCTTTGGCGATACCAGCATTTTCATACTTCTTCCCCACCATGAATCCGGTGATGTTCTGTAGGAAGAGTAGTGGTATGCCGCGTCGATCCGCCAACTGAATGAAATGCGCGCCTTTGAGTGCGGACTCCGAAAACAGAATGCCGTTGTTGGCGAGGATCGCGACTGGCTTGCCTTCGATGTGCGCGAAGCCGCAGACGAGCGTTTCACCGTAGGTCCGCTTGAACTCGTGGAACTCTGAGGCATCAACGATCCGCGCGATAATTTCGCGCACATCGACCGGTGTGCGTGTGTCTTTGGGAATCAGACCGAAAAGTTCATCGGTGGCAAACACCGGCTCCCGACTAACAAGAGATTCCACACTTGACCGATAACTGGGCCGGCTGTGCGATACGGCTTCTCGCACCAGCATCAGAGCGTGTTCATCGTTCTCAGCAAGATAGTCAGTCACGCCCGATATGCGGCTATGAACGTCACCACCACCGAGGCTCTCCGCATCCACCACTTCACCGGTGGCGGCTTTCACAAGCGGCGGGCCACCCAAGAAGATGGTTCCCTGATTACGCACGATGATGGATTGATCACACATCGCTGGCACATAGGCGCCACCCGCCGTGCACGAACCCATCACTACGGCGATTTGTGGAATGCCCACGGCTGAGAGGTTGGCCTGGTTAAAAAAGATGCGCCCAAAGTGTTCACGGTCCGGGAACACCCCCGCCTGCTCCGGCAGAAATGCCCCACCTGAATCGACGAGGTAGATACAGGGCAGATGATTTTCCGCCGCAATTTCCTGTGCGCGGAGGTGTTTTTTCACGGTGATCGGGTAATAGCTTCCGCCCTTCACCGTCGCATCATTGGCAACGATCATACATTCGACCCCGGCAACCCGACCGATACCGGTGATCAGTCCGGCGGCCGGAATCCAGTCGTCATAGAGACCATGTCCTGCGAGTTGGCCTATTTCGAGAAAGGGCGATCCGCGATCCAGCAAACGCTGTACACGCTCTCGGGGTAGAAGCTTGCCGCGCTCGACATGACGAGCACGCGAGCGTTCATCACCACCGAGCGCAATACGTGCAACGAGTTGTGAAAGATCCTGGCTTAAAGCGCGGTGATGTTCCGCGTTGGTGCGAAAAACTTCGCTGCGTACATCCGCCGCTGTTCCGATTCTGGCCATCGGTATTCCTGCGACATTGAAATGGCAGTGTCGCAGGGCTAAGGCTTACGCGTCCAGATGCGAGTGGCTATACAACTCAGATGGTTGCGGTCAGTTCATCCAGTTTCTTGGTGAGCTTCGGGTTCTCACGGTAGTCGATGGGAATGACCACCAGACTCGGTCCTTTCGTTGCGAAGGATCTACGCAAAACGTCCTGTAGATCTGCACTATTTTCGCAGCGAAAGCCATTCCAACCGAAAGTAGCAGCGAGTCCCATCCACTCTGGATTGCTAAAGGCCAGGTCAGTGTGTCGACCAAACTCATTGGTTTGTTTCCAGGCGATGAGTCCATAGGCGTTGTCTTCCCACACCAGCATGGTGAGGTTCACACCGAGGCGTTTGGCGGTCTCCATCTCCTGCACATTCATCAGGAAGCCAGCGTCGCCTGAGATACCGAGAATCTTGCGATCCGGATAAACCAGGGCGGCGGCGATCGCACCAGGCAACGCAAAACCCATTGAACAGAAGCCATTGGGAATCAGGCAGGTATTAGGCTCGTGACAATGATAGTGGCGCGCAATCCACATCTTGTGTGCACCAACATCCGACAGAACGATGTCGTTAGGACCCATCACCCGACGCGCATCCCACAGTGCTTTCTGCGGTTTGATGGAACCTTTTTGTTGATCGTCTTTATATTCCTCGAGGTCCGCCTTCATCGCTTCACGCTGCCGATGTTGGCCATCTAGCTCATATGTCAGTGGGCCGGAAGCATTGGCACGCTCGTTCAACATCCAAAGGAAATGACCGAGATCTCCTACGACCTAAACACTTGGATGGTAATACTCGTCTATTTCAGCCGGCAGGAAGTCCGTGTGGATGATCGTCTTGTTCTTACCCGGGTTCCAAAGACGCGGGTGGTATTCGACCATGTCGAATCCCAGCGCGAGCACGACATCCGCTTCATCGATGGCATAATTCATGCGGTCTTTGGTGCCGGGGCCGACGGTGTAAAGACAATACGGCGCATCAACATCCACTGCGCCTTTGGCCATGAACGTGCTGATCACGCCAATGCCGGTCTTTTCACAAAGCTGGCGCAACTGTTTGCTGGCGCGCTTTCGGATGCAGCCATTGCCCGCAATGATGATGGGTTTCTTGGCGGTACGTAGGTTGTTGACCACCTTGTCATCGGGGACAGGACGACGGAAACGAACGGGCCGGAGGACGGCCGCTTTCGTATCGTGTTTGGCTACGTCTTCAGGTAACTCGAGAAGCACGGCACTCGGCTTTTCGGTTCGTGCAATGCGAATGGCTTTACGCACCATTTCTGGGATGTTGTCCGCATGACGGATGGTGTCCGACCACATCCATGATCTGGTGCGATTCTTTGTGTAATCGACGTGTTGCCGCCTGACCGGTGAGCACCAGCATCGGCGCACGGTCCATGTTGCTATCTGCCGCACCGGTGATGAGATTAGTGGCACCCGGTCCGAGTGTACCGAGGCACGCGGCAGGGTGACCGGTGAGGCGGCCATAAATTTCCGCCATGAACGCGGCGCCCTGTTCGTGACGCGTCAAGACAAATCGAATCGTCTTCGACGATTCCAACGACATCATAAAGTGGGCGTTTTCTTCTCCGGGTACACCAAAGATGTACTCGATTCCTTCCGCTTCCAGACAACGCACGAAAGGATCAGATGCCTGCATGTTGTCCTCGCCTGAATCCTTGCAGTGTTACCCGGGTCTAGCACCGCGCACCAAACACCGTACAACTAGGAGCACCAGGGATTTCAGCTGCCAGAACGAACCCACGCCCAAGTCTCGTTGAGCGCCTTGTCAAACTTGGTGAAGAGCTCGTCCACCTCTGCTTCCGAGATGATCAGCGGAGGACAGAACGCGACCGAGTCACCCAAATTGCGCACGATAAGACCGTTGGCCTCGGCACGAGCAGCGCAGTAGGCGCCTACACCTTGTTTGCCCGCAAATCCTCTCTTCGTCGCCTTGTCCTGAACCAGTTCGACAGCACCGATCAGCCCCACACCACGCGCCTCACCCACGAGTGGATGATCACCGAAGGCCTTGAGGCGTTGTTGAAACGGAACCGAGATCCGTGCGACGTGCGCGAAAATCTCTCGCTCTTCAAAAATCTCCAACGTACGAAGCGCTACCGCCGCGCACACAGGATGACCCGAGTAGGTGAACCCATGAGCAAACGTGCCCATGGTTCCCGAAAGTTCAGCCATAGGTTCATACATGAACTCCGGAATGATGACGCCACTGATCGGCAGATAGGCCGACGATAACGCCTTGGCGACCGACATGGTCGTCGGCTTCATACCCAGCGTTTCAGCACCAAACGGCTTACCCGTTCGTCCAAATCCGCAAATCACCTCATCGTCGATAAGGAATATTCCGTGGCGGGAAAGCACTTCACCCACCGCTTCGAAGTATCCCTGCGGAGGAACTACCACACCACCGGCACCCATAACGGGTTCAGCGATCATCGCAGCAATTGTCTCGGCGCCTTCTTTGACGATCAACGCCTCCAGATTCTTGACAAGGCGGCGCACGTATTCACCCTCACTCTCCCCTGCTTCCGCGCCACGATAGTAGTGTGGTGCATCAGTGTGCAGCACGTTGGCGATGGGTAGATCAAAGTGACTATGGAAATACGGCAGACCGGTCAGCGATCCTGATGCTACGGTCACCCCGTGATAACCCCGCAAACGGCTGATGATCTTCTTCTTTTCTTTACGGCCAATGGCATTGTGGTAGTACCACATCAGCTTCATCTGGGTGTCGTTGGCGTCACTCCCGGAGAGGCCGAAGAACACCCGTCCCGCGTCAAAGGGCATCATGGCTTTCAGCTTTTCGGCGAGCAGCACACTCGGCTCGTTGGTCTTGCCGCCAAAGAGCTGTGAATAGGACAGCGTTCGCATCTGCGATGCGGCTGCTTCAACCAGTTCTTCTTCGCCATACCCAAGCGCGGTACACCAGAGGCCTGCCATCCCTTCGAGGTACTGCTTGCCGTGGTTATCCCACATGTACACGCCCTTGGCTCGGGCATGTACTTTTGGACCCGTAGCAGCAAGCTGCTTCAGGTTCGTAGTGGGATGAAATATGTATTCAAGGTCCTTCGCTTCCAGGGAATCGGCGGGATACTCGTTGTGCAGCGGGTTGTTCATGGATCACTTCGAATTCGTGAAGGTTGAACAACACTTTACGTCAACCACACCGATGCGGCACGTGAAGGTGATCAGGCTGCGGGCAGTCCCAGCGCTTCACGCACAGCCGGATGCACCACCCGTCCCGCTTGCACGTTGAGACCTTTAGCGAGACCGGGATCACGCGCCATCGCTGCTTCGGCGCCGAGATCAGCGAGTGCTTTCACATAAGGCAGTGTGACGTTGTTGAGCGCGAGGGTAGAGGTGCGTGCAACAGCGCCCGGCATGTTCGTCACACAGTAGTGAACGACACCTTCCTCCACATAGATCGGCGCATCGTGGGACGTCGGACGACTGGTTTCAAAACACCCACCCTGATCGATGGAAATGTCCACCATCGCCGAACCGTTAGGCATCCGCCGCACGAGATCCCTGCTGACCAGTTTCGGTGTACTGCCGCCCGGGATGAGCACCGCACCGACAACCAGGTCAGCACGCAACACGTTCTCTTCAATCGCATCGGCCGACGCCATGAGGACTCGTGCCCGCCCTTCAAAGTGATCCACGAGATGACGCATTCGCTCGACGTTTTTTTCGAGAATGGTGACATCCGCCTGCATACCCACGGCCATCGCAGCAGCGTTTGCTCCGGCAATTCCGCCACCTAGAATCACCACCCGACCGGGTTGCACTCCAGGGACACCACCCAGCAACGTGCCTCGCCCGCCATTGGCGCGCTGCAAACACCAAGCGCCTACTTGAATGGACATTCGTCCAGCAACTTCGCTCATCGGACTGAGCAACGGCAAACCTCCCTGCGGACCCACCACCGTTTCATAGGCAATGGCGGTGACGCCGGAGGACATGAGCGCTTCGGTCTGAGCCCGGTCGGCGGCGAGGTGCAGATAGGTGAAAAGTACCTGGTTCGCCTTCAACCACCGACATTCCGCCAGCTGTGGCTCTTTCACCTTGACGATGAGTTCAGCGCCAAAGACTTCATCCAAACCACCGATGGTTGCACCGGCGCGTTCGTAACGCTGATCGGTAAAGCCAATGCCCTCTCCAGCGGTGGCTTCAACGACCACCTGATGTCCGGCCCGAACCAACTCGGAGACCGAAGCCGGTGAGAGACCGACTCGATACTCATGCACCTTGATTTCTTTCGGAACGCCGATACGCATGCGCTTCTCCGCCTGGCACCCGCCCTGACGAACTAGATCAGCGGTGCTGCCGTGAGGTTAAATTCCTTCATCACCTGATCAGCATAGTCGATGCGTCCCGTCAGTTGTTTCGCATCACCATGCACCAATCGCAGACAAGCTTCAGCCATGTGTTCAACCGGGGTTACCCGATGTTTCGTCTGTTCATTGATGAGGTTGTGATGTACGGCACCTGGTGTTGCTACCAAACCTGGGGAAATCACGTTAACGCCAATGTTGTCTTCGTAATGTTCAACTGCGAGCCCCGTCGTAAATCGTTCCAGCGCCGCTTTGCACATGCCATAAACCGAACCACCTTTACGCCCGAGGGTTTTCTCGGGGTGAATCGCTGCATGGGAAGAGACGTTGAGAATCCAGCCACCACCCCGCGCTACCATCGAAGGCAGAACCCGGGCTGCCAGTTGGAAAGGTGCCCAGACTTGCACTTCGATCATCAGCTTGAACTTCTTTTCGACGAAATCGGTGACCGGTGCATAAAACGTCACTGCGGCGTTGTTAACAAGAATATCCACAGGGCCATAGGCCGCCTCGGCGGCATCGATGAGTGCCATACGGTCGGACTCTCGGGAGATGTCCGCTCGCACCGCAACGGCTTCACCACCCGCATCACGAATGCGTTTGACCGTTGAAGAGATGCTGCCCGCAAGAATGTGTTCACCGTCTTCGACGGTGCGCGCGGAAACCACAACCTTTGCGCCTTCCATCGCATAACGCAGCGCGACCGCTTCGCCGATCCCCCGGCTGGCACCGGTAATGACCGCGACCTTGCCGGCCAGTAACCCGTTTCGGTTGACCTTTGCATTGCTCATCTCACTCTCCCCGTAAAGTGCTTGGCGCCAGGCGACCGGCCGAAATGCAGGCTAGAATGCCGCCATGTTACGCACATTCATTCTTTCAGCGATGTTCCTCCTGGCACCCAGCGCCGTTGTTATCGCGCCCAGCGCCTGGGCAGCCGCACTCGATTTCAGCGAAGTCTGTTACCAGGCGGCGACCGAGCCCCCAGAGCTCAAGATCACGGACCGAATTCTGGGTTATTGCACCAACGCCATCGACACCACCACTGAGCCTGCCGCACGCGCGAACCTCCTGACTAATCGCGCCATCCTGCACCTCAAACGCAACAATAGTATGCAGGCGCGAGCCGACCTGACCGAAGCGCTACGCATCCATCCAGGTGCCGCGGCTGCCCACATCACAACCGCGCACCTGCATTGGCTTGAAGGTAACTTGGTCGCAGCGGAAGAATCGTTAAGCGCCGCAATTCGTTCTGGCGACTCACAAACGGCAGTCATCCACCGGAGCATCGTGCGCCGGACTCGAGGCGACGTGGCGGGTGCGATGCGTGATGCCCTGACTGTGGCAGGCTACGACACCGCCGCTATCTCCCGTCTCGCACCAGAGGTGTCGCTGTCAGCGCTCGCTACGGAGGTTGCCTCCCCAAAATCTTCCCCCACAGAAACACCAGCCCCTGCGCAAGCCGAAGATTCGGATATCAACGAAGAGACGATCGAACGGGATTGACTACCGCCGGTCTTTGTTCACCGAGCCTTACTCCCGATAAATGCGTTCAAGACGTGGACCGAGCCCCGTGAGAATTTCGTACGACACGGTGCCGGCGGTCCGTGCAACGTCATCGAGTGTCACGGTGTGACCCATCACTTCGATCCAGTCACCTTCGGCGACGTCTACGTCGGTGACGTCAATCTGCGTGAGATCCATGCTTACCCGACCCAGTATCGGGGCACGTGAACCGTTAACCGCAAATGCCCCCCGATTGGATAGCGCCCGAGAGACACCATCTGCATAACCCACACCCACCGTGGCGATACGGGTAACACGCTTCGTTTCAAAACTCGCGCCATACCCTAAGGGTGTACCTGCAGAAACCTCGCGAATCTGAACCACTCTGGCTTCAAGTACGGCCACGGTCAGCATGGGGTTTTGACCAGAATTCAGGGGGTTGCCACCGAAAAGACCGATACCCGGACGACTGACATGTTTCGAAGGAAGGTGCTGAACGTAGGAACCAAGCAACGCAGCGCTGCCACCGACGCTGACAGGTACACCGTAAAAAAGCTGCCTGATCGTGTCGAATCGCTGCATCTGCAGCGCATTGAGAGGATGTTCTGGCGTATCTGCACACGCGAAGTGCGTGAGTAACAACTCGACCTGCAACCCTCGGGCGTTCAGCGAGTCAATCTGTTCAAAGGGAACTCCGAGGCGTTGCATGCCGGTGTCGATATGCAACCCGCATTGCCCACCACCGGCTCGACGAAATGCATCGATCTGTGATGCCGAGTTGAGGACGGGTATCAACCCACTTTCTGCGATGAGTTCAGCGTTCCAGCCAGTGAAACCTTCGAAGACCCATACCCGCCCCTTCACGCGCTCGTTCTGCAACAGGAGGGCCACCTCAATGCCTTCTCGAGCGTGGGCGACAAAAAAGTCCGCACAGCCGGATCGAAGCAATCGCCTCGTGACCGGGCCAACACCCAGTCCATAGGCATCCGCTTTAACGACCGCACCAATAGAACCGACACGCTCGAAGATCCTGTAGTTGGCTTCGAGCGCAGCGAGATCAATCGTGAGACGAGCGGACGACACCGACCGGCCGATCAGCGTTTGGCTTTGATGAAGGCCACCACGTTGTTGATCGCCGCGTCATCGGTCAGCGTTGCCGCCATGGGCACCATCTGCCTGCCAAAGGTATCTTGGGGTGCATAACCCCGCAGACCTTTTTTGAAGTTCTGCAATGAGCGAACCAGATACCAATCGTCCTGAGCCGCGAGCCCGGGGCCACCCATCTGTTCGAGACCTTCGGCTTTCTGCCCATGGCAGGCTGCACACACAGCAAAAGCCTTCTGTCCCGCAGCAACGTCACCTTTAATCGAGACCACAGATGCAGCGGGTTTCAGCGTTGCAATGTAGGCAATGAGGTTATCGAGCGCTGCCGGAGCAGCAATGGTGTTCGCCATCGGTCGCATCTGCGTGCCAAAAGTGTCGCCTGGCTTAGTGCCACGATGTCCCGCTTTGAATGCGTCAAGCTGACGCCGCAGATACCAGCCTTCCTGACCCGCGAGCCGTGGTGCATTCATGGCGCGATTTCCTTCGGCATTCTGGCCATGGCAGGTGCCACAAATGGCATAAGCCTTTTTGCCTTCAACCGGATCTCCCGCAGCAAAAGCCAAAGCGGGACTAACGGTGATCGCCAGCGCGAACACCATCCCTCTCAGATTAGTCATCGATTCCTCGCAGATAGATTGATTACAGCATGCCGCAGGCTGCCGTGAATATGCGGGCAGCCGCGTAGTGGTAATTGTCATATCTGCCGATCAAGTCGTCGATTACTGACTTTCCGTACGCCGCCAAAACGCGTACCAGCGAACTTTCGCACCGGTGTCCTCTTCCCGTCGTGAAGCTTGCCTACGATCGGAGGCGAGTCCATCTCGCCTGGCACGCAACTCGAAAAGTCCTTTCGAACCACGGCGCCTGTCTTGTTCCGACCGGCGGTCTTCGCCGGAGCGTCGCGTCGTTACGGAGTAAGGCTCGACGTGAACTGTAGGTTCCGTCGCCATCACCGCCTCTTCGCTCTGCTGACCCAAAACTTCAGGTGCGAGAACTATAGTCCCGTGCGGGACAAAGAAAAAGTCCTTGAATTGCACCAAGTTATGCAGGGTTTTTGATCAAGTTCCTTTCTAGGGATCCCGTAGTGGCTCAGGCTGAACGGCCAAGCTCTCGAGCCTGCCCGACCCACCGTTGTTTGCGAATGCGTGTTCGATGGGGAAACAGTGCGGAATTGGGGTCGTCGAGCGCCAGGTCTTGTAACTCGGCAAGAGACTCAAGCGAGTGGATGCCGGCTTGCTCAAGCAGCCCAAGTGTCTTCTCGCCGATGCCGCGAATTCGGAGCAGAACTCGCGAATTGTCTGCTGGCAACTCAGGCTGGAGGATGGATCGATGCGCAGGAATGACCGCGACGGATGCGCGCAACCTGCCGATTTCGCCAACGGCGTCCTCGAGTCGAATGGTGAGGATTTCGACGGTCTGTTGGAGTAGCTGGTTGCGGTTTTCGAGGGAGACCATTTCTTTCGCCAGGCGCGATCGATCTTCAATCAAGCGCCGGTTTTCCCGACCCAACTCCGTAGTTTAATCTGTGACCTTCGAGGTTTTTTCAGCCTTCAGCTGCTGTCGAAGTGATGCCAACTCCTCGCGCAAGCGCTGATTCTGCCGCTCCATGTGTGTGAGCGAATCCGCCCGCAACCGCAACGATTCGGCCAGCTTCGGTACTCGCTGACGCCACTTGGTAATTTCAGCGCGTAGCTGTTCCACTTCGGTGTGTTGGTCGGCGAGAACTTGCCGCATGATCAGTTCCACAAAACCTGACTGCGAACTAAAGCCCCTTTGCGATAGCCTTGCTGTGGACTGATCGGCAATTCCAGGTTGCAGTCACTCAATCAACGGGCAGTTTTGTTTTCTGGTCTGCCCTTGAATTCGAAGTCGCCGCCGCGATATTGCCGAGCAGGATCATCTGATTTTCAAGGAGTAACGATTCATGCGTGTCGCCCTGTTCTTGCTGACCAACCTCGCAGTTGTTCTTGTCGCGAGCGTGACCCTGCAACTGCTGGGTTTCAATGGCATCCAAACCGCTGGCGGAACGCTCGACCTCACCGCACTGCTCATCTTCTGCGGCATCATCGGTTTTGGTGGGTCCATCATTTCGCTCTTGCTGTCGAAGTCGATGGCCAAACGCAGCACCGGCGCACAGGTGATCGAATCACCACGCACAGAGACCGAACGTTGGCTGGTCGAAACCGTTGAGCGGCAAGCGAAGGCCGCCGGTATCGGCATGCCTGAAGTCGCGATCTTTCCGTCGAACCAGCCCAACGCTTTCGCTACCGGCGCAAACCGGAATGCAGCATTGGTGGCCGTCAGCACAGGTCTACTCGAACACATGAACCGTGAAGAAGTGGAGGCGGTACTCGGTCACGAGATCGGCCACGTCGCCAACGGCGACCTGGTGACCTTGACGCTCATTCAAGGTGTGGTGAACACCTTCGTCATGTTCTTCGCCCGGATCATCGGCAACTTCGTCGATCGCGTCGTGTTCAAAAACGAAGACGGGCACGGCATTGGCTTCTTTGTCGTCACCATCGTTGCGGAAATCGTTCTCGGCATTCTGGCATCAATGATCGTGGCGTGGTTTTCGCGTCGACGTGAGTTTCGTGCGGACGTCGCCGGAGCCAATCTTGCCAGCCGCAACGCGATGATCTCCGCGTTGAACCGCCTGCGTATCGCTTCCGGCCAACCGTCCGAATTGCCCGAAACGATGACAGCCTTTGGTATCTCGGGTGGCTTGCAACAAGGGCTGCGAGCGTTGTTCTCGTCGCATCCGCCGCTTGAGGTGCGCATTCAGGCGCTGCGCGACGCGCCCTGAGTCAATCTGAATTGACGCGCGACTCCGCAGGCTGCGGTAATCCACCACAACCTGCGGAGCTCCCATTATGCGAAAACGCCCCTCTTGGCCTTCGGGCCAGGTGGTCCATGTCGAACATACGTCGCGGATTCTTGAGTCCAATCCACTCGGCGACCCGATCACCCGAACTTTTCCGGTGTGGTTGCCGCCTGGATATTCACCGGATAGTAAGAAACGTTACCCCGTCCTTTTTGATCTGACCGGATACACGGGTGCAGGTCCCGCGCATGTCGCCTGGAGAGCCTTCGACGAAAACGTTCCGGAGCAACTCGCTCGGTTAACCGCAGAAGGTCGTCTCGGACCGGTGATTGTGGTGTTCCCCGATTGTTTCACCGCATTGGGAGGCAATCAGTACATCAACTCTTCCGCGATTGGCGACTATGCGGACTACCTGACCCGCGAGCTCGTTCCGTTTGTTGATCAGACCTTCAACACCTCAGCGAGCCGGGATCAACGCGCTGTGTTCGGCAAGAGCTCAGGCGGATACGGTGCCATCATTCACGGCATGAAGTACGCAAAAACCTGGGGCGCGGTGGCTTGTCACTCGGGTGATGCTTACTTTGATTTTTGTTATCGCGCCGAGTGGCCTGTTGCTTTGACGGAGCTGACTCGTCACCGCAAACGCCAGAGAAAGTCCGGTCCGTACGAACTTTCCCGTGAACAGACGCGTCAGGAGCCCGGCATCGACGATGGCCGTATCAAGACCTTTCTCGAACACATCTACAAAAAGCCGCGTCCGTCCTCATCCGAGGTGATGACGCTGATGCTCCTTTGCATGGCGGCAACCTACGACCCTGACCCTGATGCCCCCAACGGCTTTCTTCTACCGTACGACCTCGAGAGCGGAGAGCTGATTCCAGCACGTTGGCGTCGCTGGCTCGCGCACGATCCGATTCATATGGTTCAAAAACACACGCGAAACCTTGCATCCCTTCGTGGACTCTTCATCGATTGTGGCTGGATGGATCAGTACCACATTCACTTTGGCGCGCGTCAGCTGTCCCGTGCGCTAACGGACGCGGGAATCAACCATCGATACGAAGAGTTTCCGGATACACACAGCGGCATCGACTACCGGATGGATACCAGCCTGCCCTTCCTGTACCGTTCCCTGAAGTAACTCAAGAGAATGACTCAACAGGGTGACTCGCACATTCCTCTTCATGACGTGCCTGTTTTTTTCGCAGCTGGTCATTGCGCTGGAAGTTGAAGACCGGTACGCCACCAATAACGGCGTGAAAATCCACTACGTCGTAACGGGTGCCGATGCAGGTACACGCCCATTGATCGTAATGATCCACGGCTTTCCTGACTTCTGGTATTCGTGGCGTGATCAAATGGAAGCGCTCGCGCCCGACTATCGGGTCGCCGCGGTGGATCAGCGTGGGTACAACCTGAGTGATAAACCAGCGGGCGTCGAAGCTTACGCAATGCCCAATCTGGTTGGTGATATCGCCGCGGTGATTGCAGCGGAAGGCGTCAAAAACGCCATCGTGGTGGGTCATGACTGGGGTGGCGCCGTCGCGTGGAACATCGCAATGCATCGCCCTGAGCTTGTGAGTCATCTCGTGATTCTCAATCTGCCCCATCCCAACGGCATCGGCCGTGAAATCGCTACCAATCCGGTCCAACAGAAAAACAGCGAATACGCCTTTCGTTTCCAACAGCCCGACGCACACAAAGCGCTGACCGCCGAAGGTCTGGCAGGCTGGGTGCAGGATGCTGACGCACGCGCCATATACGTCGAAGCTTTCGGACGTTCGAGCTTTGAAGGCATGCTCAATTTCTACAAAGCGAACTACCCTCGACCACCCAAAGCAGGCAGCGAACCTCCTGCACCACAACCTGCGTTGCCGAAAGTGAAGATGCCGGTGCTTCAGTTCCACGGACTTGAAGATCAAGCGCTTTTACCAGGAGCACTCAACAACACCTGGGAATGGGTGGAGAAGGACTGGACGCTCGTGACCGTTCCCGGTGCGGGACACTTCGTGCAACAGGATGCAAGTGAACTGGTATCAGCAACGCTGAAGAGCTGGCTACTTCAACGCACTGAAAACTAGGCTCTCAAAACTATTTCCTAAGGACGAGGCGAAGCGTTTCATCCAACGACGTGAGCGAAATCCCAAGCTGCCTAGCGGCGGGCGATGGATCGATGTGGTCATCATGATCCAGTACATCGAGCATCGCCCGTGTCATCGGTGGATGCGGTGAGAGCCTTTCGAGAAGTCCAACCACCACGCGGCCGAGGCCGATGGGTAACGACATCGCTTGAGGTTTTTCGCCAAGCGTCTTTCCCGCACGTTGGATCAGCGCCGATCTCGGCAAGGATTCAGGTCCTGCAAGCAACAAGCGGCCCAACGATTTGTTCAGTGCGGACTCGATGGCGTTGACTACATCACCGGCGTAAATCGGTTGTTCGAGACTCGACAGACGAAAGCCGAAACAAAGGCGAGAGAGTGCCTTCTTCCTTAAAGCGAAGGTTGCGAAATCTCCTTCACCGAGCACCATTGGCACCTGTAACACGGTGACTGGGAGTCCACTGTCGAGCAGCGTTCGTTCTGCCGTGCCTTTGGAACGTAGGCACGCATTGCCGTGTGTCGCAGACGACCCAAGGATGCTCACGTAGACGATGTGAGGTGAGACGCCTGCGGATCGAGCCGCTTCAACTAACGCTGAACAAGTCGATTCGTGGGCGTCGATGTAACGGTTATGTGGAGTCTCCCGAATGATGCCCACCAAGTGCACCACCGCATACGTACCGGCAACAAGCGGTGCCAATGCCTTCGCATCCGAGTAGTTGATGATGTGGCTCCGCACACCCTGAAGTTTGGGAAGCGTTGTCGCCGCGCTGGTGGATCGCACCACCGCATGCAACTCATGACCCGCATCACTGAGTTTTTGCAGTAACTGGCGACCCAAATGGCCGTTAGCGCCTGTGATGATGTACTTCGCCATGAATTGGTTTGCCCAACAATCAACCTACTCGTCGGAAACGATCTTGATTGTCCGCAGCGGGCTTGTCACGCTCATCGGACCAACACATCGGGAGCTCCATTGAATAGCGCGACACTGATGACCTGGGCGAACGCACTTACAGCGATTCGTCTGCTCACCATCGTCCCGCTTTGTGGCGCCATCCTCAGCACTGACTGGCTGCTGGCGGCCGGGTTATTCACGGTTGCGGCGCTGACTGACTATTTTGATGGGCCGTTAGCTCGAAGATTCGGCCAGTCATCCGCCGTCGGTAGGTTTATCGATCACGCATCAGACGCGCTGTTTGTCACAGCGGCATGTACCACGCTCGCATGCTCAGGCCACATCAACAACGTACTCCCGTTCTTGATTCCCACTGCCTTTCTGCAATACATGATCGACTCTCGCGTGTTTCAAGGTCGTGCACTTCGCCCCAATCCCCTCGGGCGGTGGAACGGCATCACCTACTACGTATTGCCCGGTATCGTCATCGGCGCGCATCTGCTGCACATCGAACATCTACTCATGCCAGTCGCTGCAGCACTCGCATGGCTCCTGGTGATCTCAACGATGGTGTCGATGGGCTTGCGCGCGCAGGCGTACTTCCGAATTTGAGGCGTCTTCTTCTCTCAACTGAACAGTTCTTTGTTGGCCTTGGGCAGGAACAGCACCCCGATGCCCGCGTTGAATAAAACGAAGAACGTATGCATGACCATGCTGAACACGCCTACCGCTGGATAGTCCGGAAACAAGACGGTCCACATGGCAAGTGCCCCGGCGTGAAAAGGGAGCGGTAACGCCGCGGCCAGAAAAATCACCGGCAGAAACGCGAGCATCTGCGGGAAGCTCACATCGACGTTAAAGAGCGCCAACGCCGCGGTGTACACCACAATGGCCCCGAGCAGGTTCGGCGCCTTACACAGAATGATCAGCAGGTAGTGCAGCGACTTCGCGCGGCGAAACGCACTTAGGATGGGCTTATCCTTGAGGGTACTCGACGGCAAGAGGTGTCCACCAAAATACGCCATGTGCAGCGGCAGATAGATCGCTGCACCCATGAACACCGCCGGCAGGATTCGATCCAGCGGCAACATCGTTGATGCATCCGTCACCACTTCAAAAAAGAGAACCACGCCAATCGCCGAAAATACCAGCAGCTGATAAATCTCCATCATGCCGAGCAGGATCATGCTCGACAGGGCCTCCCACAACGGAACACCATGGCGGCGTCCGAGGTAAAGCGTCATCGCCCCTTTACCCACTTGTTCGTTGACCAGCGACAGAATGTAGGCACTGGCTCGAATCGGCAGGATGTCCGTCAGCTTGAGCGCGGGCGCATTGAACCAACGCACCACCCGCCAAGTGACATGGGAATCCACAAGAAAGAAGAACACCGAATACGGGATCATGATCATGATCCACGTCAACCAATCCGCTTGTCCGATAAATCGGGCAAGGTAGTCGCCGATGGTCATCGATTCCCGCGCTGCCGCGCCTTGCAATCGAGAGAGAACCAGCCAAAAGCAGCCGATGGTTAAAAGCCACGTGGCGATACGCGCCGGCAGCGCATAGGGACCAGGAGCCGCTTTCTCCTGACCGGAATGTTCTGCGGCAGCAGGTTCGTTGCTCATCGAGAGTTACCCGCTAGGTTGTAGGCAAACGTCTTGAACTCATGGGAGAACGGGTGCCAGAAACCCGGCATACGCTGGGTCATGCACATGCCGGTAATACCCGCATTCGGCGCCATCCAGCTGTGGGTCCCTGCCATACCACCCCAGTGATACTCGCCGAGAGAGCGCTGTGGCTCTTGTTCAGTCACTTTTTCCTTGAGAGCAAACCCAAGGCCAAAGACGGTGCCTGGCATGGCCCACATCGGAAATGCGACTTGCACACCGGGTGCAAGCTGATTGGTGCGCATAAGCTGTAGCGTTTCCGGTTTGAGAATGCGCGCGCCATTCCACGTGCCACCGTTGACGATCATGCGAACAAAAGCGAGGTAGTCCGCAACCGTGGAAACCAGCCCGCCGCCACCACTCAACATCCGCCGTGGTCGACTGTAAGGACCGGTCGCCGGATCTTCTGCCTTGTTCATACCTGGCTTCATCGGATCAAAGAGATCCACCGGCGCATACATGGAAACAAACCGCGACATCTTTTCCGTCGGCACATGGAAGCCGGTATCGCCCATGCCGAGGGGCTTGAAGATGTGGTCATCGAGATAGCGGTCGAAGGACTTTCCGGAGAGTACTTCAACCACCCGCGCCACCACGTCGGTGGCGAAGCTGTAACGCCACTGCGTACCCGGTTCGTAAGCTAATGGCAGTTTCGCCAGCTTGTCGCAAAGTTCTTCGAGGGTGGGCTCATCGCCGCCAAGTGCGTTGATCTTCGCAGCGATATAGGAACGGTCGATCACCGATCCTGGTTCGATAAATCCGTAGGAGAGGCCGGCGCTATGACTCAGGATGTGGCGCATGAGGATCGGCTGATTCGCCGCAATCACATCGGTAGCCTCCTTCGCATCCGCCTTGAGGACGCGCAGGTCAGCAAACGCTGGAATGATGGCTGACAACGGCGTGTCGAGCGTGAACCGCCCTTGTTCAAAAAGCTGCATGGCCGCCACTGATGTGACGATCTTGGTATTCGAGTACATGCGATAAATCGCGTCATCCGCAAGCGGACGCTTCGATTCAAGGTCCATGTATCCAAAGGTGCGAAAGTCGAGGACGTCAGTCCCACGCATGACCAACGTATTGATACAGGACAGGAGGTTCTGCGAGACGTACCACTGCATTCGTTCATGCAGCGGTGAGAAGTCGATAACGTGCGAAGTGGTTTTTATGAGCTCACCGATGATAGTTTCCCTCGAGTACGATAATTCCGCATGATGTGGAACGATACCATCTCTTATTAAACAGGATCGCGGTTGCGATCCTGTTGCGCTCAGGGCTGTTAGTGAGCTCGCCCGTTACAGCGCTCCATCGATCAAGTCAGTCGAGGTTTCAGCTTTCGGATTCGCTCAATCCGGAACGACGAACAGTCACAGCAGCAGGTGTCGCCGACTGAGCATTGATACGCGCGTAGATTTCCTCGCGATGAACGGGCACCGACTTGGGTGCTTTGATACCAAGACGAATCTGGTTCCCGTTAACCGCAACGACATAAATTTCAACATCGTCCCCGATTCGAATGGCCTCTCCGGGTCGACGGGTCAGAATAAGCATGCGCTCTCCCTCGTGTTGTGTGTCTCCATGAGACCCCTTCTTGCTCCAGTTTCAGTCGCGATCAAGGTCTTCTCTCAGCATCACTCTAGATGCCTGTGTGTCCCCGATCCTCTTCGTGTAGTGATGAGGTCGAGCAGAAGTATACCGACCGACTTCGCGATCCCTATATGGCGGTTTCGGTCGTATGTGGTGGACACTTTTTCCCCTGCAGTTGACCGTATCCACTTGTAGGGAAAATTGCATGGTCGCGCAGGGAGTTGTCGGGCATTGACCCAAACCGACGAGGGCAGCCATTCTCCCAACCACCGCAACCGTCAATTATCCCGAGCTGCCATGACCCTACCGAACGCCGCAGAACCTATGATCGACTGTGATATGCACGTTCTCGAACCAGCGGATCTCTGGACGACCTATCTGGAACCTCGTTTTCGTGACAACGCTATCCGTATCCAGACTGATGCTGGAGGGTTTGAACAACTGGTGATCGGTGGACAGGTTGTTTTGCCGCGTGGACTGGCAGGGCTCGGCGGTGTTGAACTGAACCGCGCCGAACTTTTCGCCGGAACCAAGACCTACGCCGAAGGTTGCCCGGCGGCGAGTTACGATCCGGCTGCCAGGATCAGACTTCAGGACGACTGGGGTGTTCCCGTCGGTGTCACCTTCCCGACCATCAGCATCCTGCCGTTTCCGGACAACGACCAACCTTTGGCCTCTGCCTACTGCCGTGCATACAACACCTGGGTCGCAGAATTCGCGCAATCGGCCTCGGGACGGGTAGCACCCATCGCCACAGTGAATTGGCGCGATATCGATGACGCCTCAACCGAACTCGCCCGCTGCCTGAAGCTTGGCTTTCGTGGCCTTTTTGTACCGCCAGAAACCATCGATGGAAAAAGCCCGAGCCATCCGGACTTCGATCCTTTGTGGAACCAACTCACCGATACCGATCTGCCAGGGTGTCTTCACGTCATCGTCCGCTTCAGCGGTGCTGCATCTCCCTTTGCAGAATGGCGTGCCGCCACACCGATGCCCGGCCCACTTTTTGGCTTCGGTCTCGGTGCCACTGGCCAGATAATGCCGGCGCTCGCCGCCATGATCACCGACGGTTTTTTTGACAGACATCCCAAGATCAAACTAGTTAGCGTCGAGGCCGGATGTGGTTATGCGGCTTATCTGATGGACCGGCTCGACGAAAAGTGGAACGTGATGTCTGCACTGGGAGCGCCCCTAAAGCTGAAACCCAGCGAGTATGTCTCCCGCAACTGTTACTTCGTGGCCGAACCGGATGAACGCACGATCAACGCGATGCTCGACCTCGTTGGGGAAGACAATATCGTGTGGGGATCGGACTACCCCCACATCGACGCGAACATCCTTGCCCCTAAGATCATCCGTCAGACGGTAGCCACACTCACGCCAGAGCGCCGAACCAGGGTCTTGCGCACTAATGCACAACGCCTGTTTCGGCTGGCATAAACTGAAACCTGGATAACATCCGGCAGTCGATCGATGTGATACGGTTGAACAAATCCGTTTCGCAGCTTCCTTCATAGCGTCATCGATCAACGTCGCTTTTATAACGCTCGAGCTCAGCTGCTGTGCAAGCGCCTGGTCGGCTAACACCCTCTATATCGACAAGTCACTCTGGGGTGACTGTGAGCGGCGCTACAACCCGGCAACACGCAGTTGCAGCGATGGAACCGCTTCCGCCTATCAGTACCTCGCATCTACCAAGCGGCTCGCCGAACCCGGCACGACTTTCATTCTACGAGGTGGCGACTATCAGGAAGTTCTGCACCTGACCGTTTCCGGAACACCGAATGCACCAATCGTTTTTAAGGCAGCTCCGGGAGAAACCGTCACCCTTCGCGATATCGATGCAGTGGATGCCGGCGAAGAGTATGGCCCGATCTGGTTCGACAACGTCAGCTATAACACCGTGAGTGGGATCGGTGTTAGCGGCTCAACCGGATTTCTTCGCGCCATCAACGCCCATCACAATCGCATCGAAAATGCGACGTTTGATACCTCGAACCTTTTCCCGGGCATGAGCAAACGTGGTGGTGCCTATTTCGCCTGGAGCACACACAACCGCGTGGTGAACAGCGTCTTTCGTAAGGGCACCGACAGCCTCGCGCTGGTTCATTCAGACTTTAACGTCATCGAGAAGAACCGCTTCGAAACAGCGGGCCATGAGCTTCTGGTGATCAAATGTGGCAATGGAAGCGTGGTTCGTAACAATCATTTCGCCAATCCCGACCAGAAGATGGTGAGCGTATTCGACTGTGAAGCGCCAACCACCGCGTGGCCAGGCAACGGCCGCTTCGCACGCGAGGAAGCCATTCTTGATCGCACCAAGTACAACCTCTTCGAACACAACGTGTTTGCGCAAGGTGCGAGTTATTACTCCACATCCGGCGGCAACGGCATCCAATACGCGGGTCAGGACGGCATCATCCGCTACAACGTCTTTCACAGTGCCAACGTTGGACTCGGCATGACACGTTATGAGACCGAGGCCATGCACAACACCGGCAATCGTATCTATCACAACGTGTTTCACGACAACCGATGTGCGGGCATTGCTATGATGGGTGCGAAATCAAACAACGACACTGGCATCCGCGACAATCGCTATACCAACAACATCCTCTGAGATAACAAAGGTTGGGCAGAACCAGGTAACTGTGATGGCGTCAGTCCTGGCCAAGTACTGTTCCGTGATTCGCTCATCGGTCACGACTTCGTCGGAAACGTGCTCGGCAGCCCACTCGGTAACAAGGTGGTTCACAACGAGTTTGGCTTGGGTGAGGAAATCGACGGTTACGCGTCAAAGGGACGCTTTACCGCGTCATTTGTCGGTGACTCTAACTTTGTGGACGCGTCCAAACGAAACTACACGCTGAAGCCAGGCAGCTCCGTTATCGACAAAGGCGCCTTCCTCACCACCGTCACATCAGCGAATGGGCAAGGTCGCGTATTCAACGTCAACGATGCGGGTTGGTTCTTCGATGGCAATGGAATAGCGGGTGAAGAAGGCGACTGGATCATGATTCAGGGGCAACCCGCACCCATCAAAGTGGTGAAGGTCGATCGCAAAACGAAATCCATCACCGTGGCTTCCGACACTGGCTGGTCCCAGGGTGCAGGTGTCAGTATGCCTTAGAAGGGTCTCGCGCCTGATCCTGGAATTCGCGAAACCCCATAAGGCTAGCAGTGACTTAAGATGCTGCTTTTGGTTTTTCGAGTGCCTGCATGGTTTTGAGTGCAGTCGCCACTACACTCGCTATATCACCCATATGCGCCGGGATGATCATCGTGTTGCTGGACTGTGCCATACGCCCAAACTCTTTCACCCACTGCTCTGCCACCCGCAGGTTCACAGCTTCTTGACCGCCTGGCTCATTGATCGCTCGGGCAACCTCACGAAGCCCCTGCGCGGTGGCTTCCGCAATCAAACAGATCTCTTCTGCGCGCCCTTGGGCTTCGTTGATCTGCTTGAGCTTTTCGGCTTCTGACAGGTTAATCGTCTCCTGCTTCTGCCCTTCCGAGACGTTGATCTGCGCCTGACGATTACCTTCTGACTGGGCGACCACAGCACGGCGTTCCCGCTCAGCACGCATCTGCTTTTCAAGGGCATCACGCACGGTGGTAGGCGGCACAATGTCCTTGATCTCATAACGCAGGATTTTCACCCCCCAAGGCTCTGCTGCACGGTCTACCGCCGAAACCACCTGTGCGTTGATGGTTTCACGCTCTTCGAACGCCCGGTCAAGCTCAATCTTGCCGATCTCTGAGCGGAGCGTGGTTTGAGCAAGCTGTGCGGTTGCGAAGGCGTGATTCTCGATCCCGTAACTTGCCGCTCGAGAGTCGACGACTTGCATAAAGAGCACACCGTCCACCGCGACGGCGATGTTGTCCTTCGTGATGCACGTCTGTGAAGGCACATCGATGGTCTGCTCTTTGAGCGTGTGCTTGTAAGCGATGCGATCAATGAACGGGATCAGAATGTGGAACCCCGCATCTAGTGTCCTCGCATACTTGCCGAGGCGTTCAATCACGAATTGTTCACGCTGAGGAACAACGCGGGCCGTCTTGACGAGCGCTATGACCACCAAGAGCAGAAGCAGAAGGAACAACACGTTTCCGAAATCCATAACTCACCTCACGGGGGTTTGTGCTACTTCGTTTTTTTAGATTCTCTCGACTACCAGGCTGATGCCGTCACGGGAGACGATTTTAACGATCGCGCCAGGACTCAGCAGCGATTGACTACAGCGTGCTTGCCACGCCGCACCACGATAGTCAATTCGACCTCGGCCCTGATCGCTCTCACCAAATCCATCGATCACCCTGGCCTCATAGCCGATGAAATCTTCGTCGACACCGGCATCGGCCACATCGCCCTGCAACAAACGCCTGAAGTGAGAGCGCAGACCAAAGAGCAGCGCAAGCGAGACGACCACAAAAAAGAGGTACTGCAACCCGCCTGTCGTGGGCAATCCTAGCCAGATGGCAAGCCCAGTGAGCAACGCGCCCGCTCCAAAAAACACCACCACAAAACTGTTGAGGAAGAGCTCGGCGATAACCACACCGAACCCAACAACGATCCACCAGAGTGCCACACTCATCGCGCCTCTCCCTTCTGGCCTGGAGCTTGTTGAACAGCAGGTTCTGGAACAGCCGGAGTGAGGCCGACAGGTCCTGCACCATGAACGACCGCGTGTAGCAGTTGCGTTAAGACCTGCGTGCCGCGCTCAAGATTCTTAATGGAAATCCGTTCGTTGTTGCCGTGCACGCCCCTCATATCTTCCGGTTGGAAGACAAACGGCGAGTAACCATAAGCCGTAATGCCGCGGTCGCGAAAAAAGTGACTGTCTGTAAATCCACCTGCGACGGTTGTGATAACCGGAGCCTTCAACGCCGACTCGCTCACCGCACCGATGGCTCGGAAAACTTCGTTCTGCGTGTTGCTGATGGCGGGTGTAAAACTCATCAGCGTTTCAATCTGTACGTTTTCGTCGGCGATGATGGTAGTCAGCTGAGCAATAAACTCTTCTGGGTCCTGATCCGGAAGTAACCGACAGTCGAGTTCAGCGGATGAGCGGGCCGGCACCACATTAATTTTCGATGACCCTTCGAGACGCGTGATCGAACAGGTGTTGCGGAGCAGCGAGTGCGTACCCGGGTCTTCAAGTTGCAAGCGCATCATAAAGTCCGGGTCTTTAACGGACACAGCAATGTTGGCGAGCTGCGCGGCCAATCGACTGTCCGTCTGGTAGGGAGAGATGGATTCGAGCATGCTCTGCACTTCCGGAATCAGCCGCGGCGCGAAGCGTGTATCACCAATGCGTTTGGTGGCACGGACCAAACGGGTCACTGCGGTTTCGGGTTGCGGCGCAGATCCGTGTCCGGGCCGACCAAACGCTGTAAGGCGCAGCCACAACGGTACCTTCTGCGTGATCTCCACCATCATCACGGTTTTGTCACCAAACGCGCGCGCCGTACCGCCCTCGTTCAGCACATAACCCACGTTGGTGAACTTGTCTGGATGGGTTTTCAGTAACCAACCAGCACCATACTCACCACCAGCCTCTTCATCCGCGGTGGCCACAAACCAGACGTCACGGTTAAGGGGTTTACCGGCTTTCTTCAACTCGAGAAAAGCCGCCAGCTGCACGATACCAAGACCCTTCATGTCGATCGCGCCACGCCCATAGACGAAGCCATCTCGCACTTCGCCAGACAACGGAGGCGTATCCCAAAACGACAGATCCGCCGGAACCACATCGATATGGTTGAGCAGCATGATCGCCGGTGCATCACCGCCTTCGAGCTTCGCCCACAAATTGCCTCGACCTGGGGCCGACTCCCCTCGCTCATAGGGAATCTTGGCGGCATCGAGGTATTTCGCGAGGTAGTCCACACCACGACTTTCGTTGCCGGGCGGATTGATAGTGTCGACCTTGAGATAACCAGACAACATCTCCACCACCGGTGGTCCAGCCGCATGGGAAAGGCTGCCAACCCACAGCAGCACACAGGTAAGCAAGGAAACTCGCAAGATGGTCGCTCCACTCAACGCGTCGATCTGCGTTGCTGCCGATGAGAATTGCGGTGATCTTGCGCAATCACCGCGCGCGCATCCACTTCTTTATCGGACGTTTGTTGGATAAGCGCATCGTCAAGTGCGACTACGCTTTCTGCCGCTATGCGGTTACATTTTCGCCCCCGAACTAGATACAGACATCGGGTAGACGACCCAGCCACCCAACAGCTAGAGGCATTCATGCGCATTTCGTCGTTGATCAGTTACGCCGGCAGTTTCAAGGAGACCGTCAAAGAAATCCAGGTTCTGGAAAAAGCCGGTCTCGATGTGGTTTGGGTACCCGAAGCGTATTCATTCGACGCTCCCAGCGCGATGGGTTATCTCGCTGCCAACACGGAACGAGTAACGATCGCATCGGGCATCCTGCCCATTTATTCACGCACGCCTTCACTGCTGGCCATGACCGCTGCGGGTATCGACTACCTCTCAGATGGTCGTTGCATGTTGGGGCTTGGTGCCTCTGGGCCCCAGGTGATTGAAGGGTTCCACGGCGTTCCTTATCAAGCGCCGGTTGCCCGTATCCGCGAGATCATCGAAATCTGCCGCATGGTTTGGCGACGAGAGCGGGTGCAGCACCTGGGTCGCTACTACCAAATTCCGCTGCCGCAGAACCTGGGTACGGGCCTCGGCAAATCCCTCAAGATCATCAACCACCCGGTTCGCGATGAAATTCCCATTGCGGTTGCTTCACTTGGCGATACGAGCGTGGAGATGACAGCCGAACTCGCGGATGCCTGGCTGCCTGCCTTCTACACCGCCGACGCCGCAAAAGCGGTTTGGGGTGAAGCGCTCGCCAAAGGCGCAGATAAGCGCGACCCGAACCGGGCGCCTCTCGAAATTTTTGCCGGCGGCGCAGTCGCGATTGGCACGGGCCTCGAACATCTACGAAACCTCAGCCGCCCCCAAACCGCCCTCTACGTCGGTGGCATGGGTGCCCGCTCGAAGAATTTCTACAACGACATTTTCACCAAGTCCGGGTACGGCCGCGAAGCCAAGGTTATTCAGGACCTGTACCTCGCCGGTGACAAGAAGGCCGCAGAGGCGGCGATTCCGGACGAATATCTCTCCCGTAACTCCCTGATCGGTGATGAAGGTTTCGTACGTGAGCGAGTAATCGCTCTCAAGGAAAGTGGCGTCACAGCGTTGAACGTGGGCTTCATGGGTGGTTCAACTGCGGAACGCGTGGCGAATTGCGAGAAGCTTCGCAACATCGTGGACAGTATCTGATGTCAGATTCGAATCACGATCATCCCGCCTGGGAAAAGCTCGCAGCGTCGGAACTCGGCAAAGCGCCACTTTCTTCGTTGACCTGGAAAAGTCCGGAAGGCATCGAGATCAAGCCGCTCTATACGGAGGCGGATCTTGAAGGCATCGCCCATATCAATACGTTTCCAGGGCTCGCACCCTTCGTCCGTGGTCCACGCGCGACGATGTACACGAATCGGCCCTGGACGATTCGCCAGTACGCGGGCTTTTCGACAGCCGAAGAATCAAATCGGTTCTATCGAGAAAACCTCGCTGCGGGACAAAAAGGGCTCTCAGTCGCCTTCGACTTGGCCACGCATCGTGGCTTCGACTCGGATCATTCCCGTGTGACAGGCGATGTGGGCATGGCGGGGGTCGCCATCGACTCCGTGGAAGACATGAAGATCCTCTTCGATGGCATTCCGCTCGATGAGATGAGCGTTTCGATGACCATGAACGGCGCGGTCCTGCCCGTGCTCGCAGGCTATGTCGTAGCTGCCGAGGAGCAGGGGGTTAGTCAGCGCCAACTTTCAGGCACGATCCAGAA
>SXGR01213879.1_pt1 | contig 26381 bp, 19 predicted proteins | sample 3174711 | NCBI WGS metagenome assembly SXGR01 (sample SAMN11356860, study PRJNA531348) | freshwater metagenome | isolation source: freshwater sample F1-60 | place: China: Fuxian Lake, Yuxi | collected 2017-12-25
TGCCCGAGAAACGTTGCGAAAACCGGCATCCGCATCCTGCACCAATACCCGTTGCCACCGGGCGTATCGCAGGTCCCGGGCACGAAGGCGCTCCGGTGCAACGGCGCCGACCCGGGAAGTGCCAGCCGTTTGGGACCGTCGATCCGCTTCGCTCGCCACGCTCGGATAGTTCGATGCTGATCCAACTGATGAACCGGAAGCAACCTCACGTTCGATCGGGTACGGGGGCTCTCCGCCGTCGCCCGCTGCGTCATCCGGCAACAGCAACCACCGAGTGAAAGCCGCCGCCTCGTGCGCCGGGGCGCCCGACCCGAACGCGCCGCTGCCAACATCGCGGCCATCTATGCGTCGCTTGACGAGTGGGTTCATCTCACGCTCCGGTCATCAGAGGTCGGGTCGATAACTATCGACCATCGTATACGAGGACCCGCCTGAGCGCGTCTCGCACCGTTACCCGAACGGAAAACCCGCTTTGCGCAGGCCACCTTGACGGTGGTGGGGTGACAATCCAAGACGCGGGGCTCGATAGTCAGTCAGCCACCGGCCACGTGAACGGGGCGAGTGCATCCGCTGGCACCGCACCCATCACTTTGGCCAAGGCGCCGATCCACAGAATCTCCGCCGGGGCACCCGGAGTGGACGTGGGCTCCACTGTCATTGGTTTCCGGACCATCGCCCGCGTGTAAGTCTGCACCAACCATCGGCCACTTCGATAGACCGGGCCACGCGGAGCGCCGACCTGTGCCTGACCGGGATCGATATCCGGCAAATCGGTCGCCACTCCCTCCTCCGGACGGGCATAGCCACGCGCCTTGAGCCACTCGTCAACGTCCGGCCATGGCGTGCCCGTGGCTTGGAAAACCTCAAACCCCTCAAACACGTCGGCAGTGCCTTCGTCCGGTTTCCAGCGCAAAAGGCCTCCCTCGGTCAGTTGGACGATCTCGCCATCAAGGAAAAACCTCCTCGAAAGGGGCCGACCAAGGCGAGACGGTCCACCGTGGATGAGATAATCGCGGTACAACGCAATACCCTGTTCGTCCGTGATCGTGAACCCAGGCAACGTGGCATCCGGAACCGAAGTCTGCCCCGACTCGCCAAGGCTTCGCGAAAATGTCCCGGGCGTATCGGTGGGGGGGCTGGGCACCGGATAGAAGCGTCCGTCGACGGCATCAGGCGACCACGTCGCGAATGGTCTCCCGGCAAGTTGTCCGTCCGAGCGCCACGTGGCAAGGGTGGACGCGGCTTGGGGTGAGAGCAGGGCAAATTCCGCCTTGAGGGCAAGAATTCGCGCCAGTGATCGGGCAAGTCGGTCACCGTCAATCCTGCCCGAAGTGCAGTCCGTGACCAGTGCATCAACGATAAGCGAATGTTCAGCCGGCGTGTAGTCACCCAGAACCAAATCTGCGCCCGCCTGGATCGCAGCCGAGGCCGCTTCGACCACGCCGCGCTCGGCCGACACCGCCCGCATCTTCATCTCATCAGTGATAACCACCCCGCCAAAGCCCAACCGGTCACGTAGCAACCCCATGATCACCGGTTTTGAGAGCGACGCCGGACTGATGGCATCGACCGACGGAACCAGGACGTGTCCGACCATGACCATCCCGGCATCCCCCGACCGCGTGCCGTTAGCGAAAGGAAGCAAGTCCTCAGCATCAAGGGTCGCCAGGTCGCGAGAGAGCACGGGCAGGAGTTCGTGAGAATCTCCAAGCGCGGCACCGTGACCGGGAAAGTGCTTGAGCACCGAGATTACGCCGCCAAGACGCAAACCACGCGCATATGCGGTCGAAAGCGATGCCACCGCACTCGGGGTTGTCGCAAAGGCGCGTGTACCAATGAAACCTCCGCCCGGAGGGCGGATGTCTGCAACCGGGGCAAGATTGACATTGATCCCCAACCCTAGGAGCACAGATGCATCCGCCAGCGCCTGTGCACCAACCCCGGACACACCACCCCCAGCCAACTGCGAGGCCGCCGGTGTCGCACCGGTCACGGCACGCAAAGCGTTCACTGAACCACCCTCGAAATCAGCGGCCACAAGTGGCGCAACACCACCGCTCAGTTTCAGTCCGGCGTCGGTGATTGCCTTCGTGAGTTCACGGACCTGGTTCCGGTCCCGAACATTCCGCCCGAGCAGGAAGACCCCCGCCGGGGCGTTGGTCTGAATGCGTTGTGCCAAGGATGGCGTGACCTCGGTTCCAGACACTCCGACTACAAGCAGATGACCCACCCGTTGCGCGACCGTCCAGTCGCGGGTAAGCCCGAGCACCGCCCGCGCGCTCGGGTCACTCTTCGCAAACCCGGTCCGTTCGAGCGGAGCGTCACATCCAACCAATTGCGCAGCACTGCCGTCAGGCACCGCCGACATGGAAGCAAGAACCATCAGGCAAACTGCGACCCGAACGACACTCGACTGGCCACCTCGCCGGAGAACCATCGAACGAACGTGCCTGCCAAACCTGCCAATAATCACTGCCGTGATAGCGCGCGCTTCATGAGCCATCGTTCTCAAGATCACCAGTCAAACGGAACCCGACGCGCTGTTGCGTCACCGGTGCCATCGGAGACACCACCAGCACAACTCGCGAAGTGTCGCGGCCGAACCCCGAGACGCGTATTGTCCCAGTCGCGACCATCGGACCCGCATCAGAAACTCGCATTGGCACCACTTTGATCCCCCCAGTGCCAAACACCACTGCCTGAACCGACCAGTTTGCCTTCACTGCATTCTGGGTTCGAATGAACCCAGACGCCTTCCACCCATTGTCAACCTCGCCGCGAGAGTGCGCAGCCTCGTCATCAAAGCCAACCGCATCAACCTTGATGCCACGCACCGCCAGGCCAGGGCCGTGGTACGCCTGGTCCGTCATCATGAAAAACTGCAACCTGACCTTCTTTCCGGTATAGCTGTCAAGGTCAACTCGCTGCCTCACCCACAACGGATCCGCGCCTGACCCACTTCTACCGGTGAATGCGACACCGGGGTTCTGACCGACTGGGTTTGCCATGGTCGTCGAAGTCGCTGCCACGGTCTTCCACGTACAGCCCGCGTCGTCGGAGACGGCCACGCCTGCGTAGTCAAAGTCGGCTTCCAGGTCGTACCACGCTTCAAACTCAAGCGACGCCGTTGTCACTGTCGTGAGGTCAACGTCCCGCATGAGCGTTGCGTCGACCTCATCCGACGAGACCGACCACCAAAACCCAGGTCCAGGTTCTGAGGTCTTGATCAACGGCACGCGGTCCGGCGCCTCGAGACGGATTGTCAGGTCGCCCGGACCGGCTCCATTCACTTCGATATATCTAGCGCCATATGGTGGGAGCGTTCCGTCAACGACGAAACCCAAAGCACCAGTGCGAGACTTCGAAAGCTCAAACTGGTCGTCGGCACCGACCTTCCCAGGCGATATTCCAGCGTCATACCCGTACCGGCCATCCGACAGCGACGGGTCGTCAAGCAGGTTGCTCACCGCGAAGTCGCGATAAAGGTCATCAAAACCCCGAGGCGGCATCATGCCGTAGACCGGTGTTGCCTCCAGAAGCCCGAGGAAATAATCAACAGTCTGTATGGATACACCAGGACTCGCGATGAAGTCGGCAATTCTGTCGTAGCCGCCGATCCGACGGCTCAGGTACTGGTAAAAGAGTAGCGATGCGCCATAGTGCGCGGTCGCCTCGGAGGGCTTACTTGCCCATGCGTTGAGTTGGAGGCCCGGGCGTCGCAGATAGGCGCGTGCCGGCGATGTCTGACCGAACCCCAGAAGGGCCATCGCCAATTCCGAGGCCCCCTCATTAATCCACGAGACCTGCTGCGGATGCCGTGCCCAATGGATGAGGTGCTGGACTTCATGCGCAAGGACCCCGTCGTAACTGCGCTGACCGGGTTTGGTGAGGTCCGTGTTCATGTAAACCATGACACGTTCATTTGAATAGGGATTCGCCTCGACGGGAACAAGATCACTGGACGAGAAATACCCCCCAACGCCCGGGACGCGTCCGTTAAAGACTGATATGCGCGTTCCCGGTGGCAGTGCCCCAAAGACCCGTTGAAGTAACGGCAACGACTTCTCTTCAAACTGCCTGATTGTTTCGTCAATCGCACCGGGAGCGACTGACACGCCGTCCTGCACGTAGACAAGAAGGTGCTCCGATTGTCCTGCCAAGGTGGCGTCCACCTGGAAGTACGTGCGCCTGCCCTCGTCAAGGACCCAGAACCGCTGATGTTCACCCGCCTCTGCGTTGCGCGAAAGCGCTACTGCAGCGGGCAGCGGATCGGTGCATGCACCCCGATATCGTCGCGAAATTGCAACCTCATCCCTGCGAGGCGGCGTCACCTTCTCGAGAAAGTGTCGGGTTGCGATCGCCGGGTCCGGAGGCCGGCTGTCACCAATGGCCTCGGTCTCCCTATCGAACATGCTAGTCTCGGCATGCTCAAAGGCTGTTGCAGTAGAAGTCGCGCCGGACGCACCCGTAGAGACCCAAACACCCGTTATGGCAATCAGCGATGCGGATGCTACAACGCTTAGGCCATGTACGATCCGCCATGGAAATGACCAAGAGGAACTCACGCTACCGCGACGCCGCAACGTGTCCAACCACCTTTCCAAAGCACATACCAAGCGTCCCGTTCGCTCTCCAGAATACCCCCTGCAACCATCACCCATGGCGCCAAGTTTGGCGAAACTTCCGGAACGATGAAGCGATGAGACCGGCCTTCGTGACCAATGCAACCCGGACGGTGTTCAACCCACACCAGCGACAGTTCGGAATTCGACAGTGACGCTCATTGATTACTCGACCGGAGGTGACCGGTCTTCTGCCATCAGGGTGAGTGAGCCCAACCCAGGATTCGTGGCGAACTCAGAACGTGACCTGCACGCTATTTGGCAATCGGCTACCGGGTGGACGATACCAATAGAAAACGGGTCCGCATCAGCACCCCCCGGCCAATCCGGATCACCAGGCACCTCACCGATTACCGTTGTCGTAAGGTTCCCGGGTTGGGCAAGTAAGGCACCTGGCCCGGACTTCCGCGACGCAATCCTGGTCGGGCCATCGGGAGAACTCCGGGGCGATGTCGAAATCCACCGAGATGCCCGAGACTGGTACCGCCATGGGCACTCGGTAGATCCGCGCTATGGAAACGTCGTCCTCCACGTATGTGGGGGATTGCCACCAGATTGGTCGGATGACCTCCACATTGCCAATGCGGCGACCATCTCGGTTCCAAGATATGTCCTCAACCTTGCACACACACGATGGCTGGATTTGACCCCGTCACGCAATGCGGACTTCCCATGTGGTGGAACCAAGCCGCTTGACCAGCTGCACGCTATCGGTCTTTCTCGATTTTCAAAACGTGCTTCAGTACTGGCAACCCGGCTGGTCTCGGCATCCGGGATCGGTGCACATGACCAGGTTGCCTGGGAGGAGGTTGCAATTGCCCTCGGCTATGGGGGAAACGAAGGGCCGATGGCACGATGTGCCCAACTCGCGACCCTGAGGCGCGTGCGATCAGTGCACATGTCTTTCAAAGATTCCGGGCTTGGTGAAGCGGCGGCCGAGGCGTACCTTCTTGGAACGGGCGGGTTTCTTTCCAGCGCGGAGGGTGCCTCAGACGCCACGCCACTCGGGTTCCAAACAGCGCAGGCCCAAGGCCTTTGGGTTCAGATCAACCGCGCCACTGGCCAAACACTTGCAGTCAACCCGGTTCCGCCCGTTGAATGGTCACGGACCGGTGTGCGCCCAGAGAACAGCCCTCGTCGGCGTCTATCCGCGCTCGCTTGCCTCATGTCGAGGTGGCCAGCCAGCCAGGAGCCGACTGGGGGCACGGACCACGGTGTACGGCACTACGGACACACGGCAGGGTCGGGGCATCAAGCCACCTGCTCAATGATCGCCCGCGTGGCCACACTAGTCGAGAGCTGGCGTGAAAGTGTTCACACAAGGCGTGGATCGGTCCACGCTGACTTGGCTGAACTGGTGACGGTCAAGTCATCACCCTCGCAGCCAGCACTTGTCGGCCCGGCCAGAGCCGCCGACATTGTTGTCAATGTCCTTCTTCCACTCGTGTCAGCGTGGGCAATGCTGACCGGCAACCGTGGTCTCTCCGAGGCGTGCCGTGAGGTCTGCGCCACGCACCCCGCCCTGTCATCAAACTGGATCACCCGGGAAGTCGGCCGCCGGATCGAAGTTGGTGGACGTGGGGAACCTGCGGTGCGCCGGGCGTCTGTCCAGCAAGGCATGATCGACCTGTGGGAAGGTCCATGCCGTCCACTTGCATGCACCGAGTGCCCTCTTGGACATGATGCTCACTCTCCCGTTCCAATGCCAAAAACTGGTTGACCCAATCAGTGCGGGAAACAGGGCGCCGGCAAAGCCTCAGTTTGGCGTGCCTGCACTGGCAGCTGCCCATTCGGAACGGCGTACGGTCAACCGTGAGCCGACGGGCAAAGCAAGTCTTGCCGATAATTCCTACCCGTTTCCCAAGTCATTGCTGCACTACGCAACTCGAAAGTCCCACAGTGGGGGGCAACGCGGGTGCAAATTCGCCGTGTCAGCGAACACCGGTCGAAGCACCCGGTAATCAAGCACGTCCTGTCGGGAGAGTAGCGGCAGCCAAGTCAGCCCCGACCACACTCACTCGCTCACGCACGAATGCTTCAAGTGCGCCAAGATCACGGTCCGAATAGCGCCGCGAGCCATCCCGTCCCGACGCAACCCAGAGTGCCAGAAATTCACGGCGGTATGCACTGGCAACAGCTAACGACGCACCGTGGTCAAGAAGTCCGACGAGTGGGAGAAACCCCGGAGGCACATCCTCGATTTCCTGCCAACGCTCGAGCGGTAGTGCCTTGGACACAGCCGCCAACAGGTCGGCCAATTGATCGTCGACAGGAAACTCCGGTGGTGCAGCATCACTGAGTGCACTTCTGGCCTCGAACGTACCCGGTGCCGAGCCGGCGCGAACCTCACGCGCCGCCGACCAATCCCCAGATGCAACAAGTGGCACAAGCAATCGCCCTCGGCGGACAAGGACCGCGGCCGCCATCGCTCCAGCGACTGTCTGGAAGTCACGTGCCAGACCCTCTAGCTGCGGTGCCACTACGCGTCCACCTCCGGCATCCCAGCCCGCATCGTCACCGCTCACCGGCACCGCATCACCCCTTACCCCCGCCTGCCCCCCAACCGGGGCGTCCCGAGGCACAACTGCGACTTGGTCACGCCGGGCGCGAAAGTCTGGAATTTTCCCGAGATCAATATCCGCACCATCCTCGCCGGTTCGGGTGGCCATCGGTGAGCGAACGGTGTCACCGGGGGACGCCCCACCAAAGTCAGGCCTGTCGATTGACGAGATTGACCCCCTGCCACCAATCTGAACCGAGCGTCCACGCCCGCCACGACGTGGGTTTGCTTTGACCCGACGCCATCCGGTTATTGCAGCAACACCAGTGATGACAGCGCCTAAAAGACCGAATATCAGCGCCGGCACCGTACTACCAGCTCGTTCCAGAACGATGGCCAACAACACTGACGCACCCGCAAACGCACCGATCGCAAGTTCCCACGGAAAGACGGGAACGACGGCCGTTCCGTTTTCGGTTGCGCGCTCACCCCGTGACGTCATTCTCATGTCTCTCATAACCGGCCCCGCTGCCACCGACTGATTTTCACTAGCTTGCCGACCACACCGATCTATCAGCAGGTAGGTCCGTGCACCCGCGCACGACCAGAGAAAAACAGGCTCCGAGGCAGAGGCTGCCAACTACATCAGGAAGCGCACACTACCTCACTGCACAATCATCGCATTATCACGACCGACAGGGCGATTGCAGCGAACCGGGTCAGATTTCCGCCTTCATGACACCGTTCAGCAAACGTCTTGCCGCTTCGTCCGCCGTCAGCTCGCGTCTCCCCACCTGACCAATCATCTCGGCCCACCAAGGGTTCCCATCAATCGCGACCAGCAGCGACTCACGCAACTGGTCAACTGCCGACTGGAGCACCGAACTTGTCACCAACTGGTGACGACGGCTGGACGTGACTGGACCGGTGGCAGTCGCGCAATGGGCGATTGCCTCCCGCAGCTCATCTATGCCGGTTCCGGTCGTTGAAGTGGTCGCGACAATCGTGACAGCATCATTGCGTCCGAACGCCAGTTGTGACACTAGTGCTGCGGCACCGTCGAGATCTGACTTGTTGACGACGACAATCTGGGCAAGATCAAGTAGACCCGCCTTGAGCGCCTGGATGCCATCCCCGAGACCAGGTGCGAACACCACTACCACGGTGTCCGCCAGGGCACCGACCGCCAGCTCATCCTGACCCGCACCAACAGTTTCCAGCAGGACCGTGTCGAACCCAACGCACTGCAGGATTTCCAGCATATCGGCCGCACTACGCGACAGCCCATTTCCCGATCCGCGCCCTGCGACACTCCGGATAAAGATGCCATCATCCCCAGATGCCTCTGGCATCCGGATCCGATCACCAAGGAGAGCGCCTCGGGTAAACGGATTGCTTGGATCAATCGCCAAGACTGCGATCCGGTGATCCGGGTCCGCCCTCCTCATCGATCGCGCAAGTGCACCCACCAGTGTGCTCTTGCCCGCACCCGGCGCACCGGTAATGCCAACAACCCGGGTTCGTTTCGCAACAATGCCGGTTCCCGGAAGTGTTTGCCGAGCATGGTGAACAAGTAGTCCGGAGAGGGGACCACCCGCCTCGACAACGGTGAGTACCCTCGCCAAGGCACGCCGATCCCCAGCCCGCGCAAGGTCCAGCATCGTGACCAACTTGTCGTCTGTTGGCTCAACAGCCGGATCTCGTCCCTCGGCGTCATGGTGAACAGCGACTCGTGTTGCAATCAGGGGCAACGGGGTCGCGATGGGGTCTGCGACAGCAGCAACTTGCTCGCTCGCACTGGCGGTGTGACGAAGTGCCGTTGGGGTCGCAGGGTCGCGCTGCAGGAGTTCCACGAGAACCCCATGGGTTCGCTTCGGGTGCAGGAAGGCAACGAGGCCACCGTGCCCACGACGTGGCACATCGTCAATGAGGTCAAAGTCGGGCCGCAGTCGCTCAAGCTCAGCCCCGATGTCGTCAGTCAGGAAGCACACGTGATGAAGCCCTTCGCCGCGACGCTCCAAGAAGCGCGCCACGGCACTGGTTGCATCAACAGGTTCAATGAACTCGAGGCGCGTCCCGCCGGAGTGAGCTTCAGACCCCCCTCGAGGGTCTCCGACGAGGCTTCCAACCTCGCGGGCCGCTGCCAAGACCGCCTGTCGCTCTTGATCAGCCGTTTGCCACCCATCTGGAGCAAAGGCCACCCGCACCCCATGGGACCCCACCAGTTCACAAGGGCCGGTTTCCCTACCGAGGATGGTGGCGAATGTTGCTCTCACCTTGTCAAGGGTTGACACCGCGACACCAACATGATCGATGCCCAGGATCACCGTGCTGACACCATCACGACATCCCGTCCCTGTATTCCCCAAAGACGTCCCGCAGAGCTCCCGCGAGTTCACCTAGGGTGGCGCTAGCCTGAGCGCCATCAATCAGCGGTTCCATGACGTTTCCGCTTCCCCCAGCCACCTCGCGAACTCGCGTCAGAGCCCTCTGGACGCGTGCTTCATCTCGCTTGGCCCGGAGCGTGATCAGGCGACCTGCTTGTTGCGCGCCCAGGGTCGCATCGACCCTGAGCAATGCCTGTGCATCCTGCTCGGCAGCAGCATCGCTTCTGAACCGGTTGACACCCGCGATCACTTGCGACCCGTCATCAATCGCCCGCTGGTATCTGTATGCGCTTTCTTCGATCAGCCGGGCGTAGTAGCCCGTCGTCACGGCCTTCATGGCGCCGCCAATCCCTGCAATTTCCGCCAACAGACGTCTGGCGCCATTTGCCACCTCGTCTGTGAGTGTCTCGACAAAGTAACTCCCGCCCAAGGGGTCAGCCGTGTCGGTGACGCCAGTTTCGTGAGCAATGATCTGCTGAGTGCGCAGCGCAATGCGGGCGGTCGCCTCTGTTGGCAGCGCAAGCGCTTCGTCAAGTGCATTGCAATGGAGGCTTTGCGTGCCACCCATCACCCCTGCCAATGCCTGCAATGTAACCCGGATCACGTTGTTTTCCGGTTCCTGCGCGGTCAGTGTGCTGCCTGCGGTCTGGGTGTGAAACCGAAGTTTCCACGATTCTGGACGTCTGGCCCCAAATTGGTCGCGCATCGTTTCCGCCCAAAGTCGCCTCGCCGCCCGGAACTTTGCAATCTCCTCAAAGAACTCGTTGTGGCACGCAAAGAAGAAACTGAGCCGCGGGGCGAACTCGTCGATGTCAAGACCAGTTGACAATGCCGCGCGAACGTATTCAATCCCGTTTGCCAACGTGAATGCCAGTTCCTGAACGGCTGTCGCGCCAGCCTCGCGCAAGTGGTACCCCGAGATGCTGATCGGGTTCCATCGAGGCAGTTCCCGTGCGCAATACGCAACTGTGTCCGTGATCAGCCGGAGGCTCGCACGCGGGGGGTAGATGTACGTGCCACGCGCGACATACTCCTTGAGAATGTCATTCTGGACCGTTCCAGACAGGGTCGAGGCCGCGGTGCCTTGTCGGAGTGCGTTGGCAACGTAGAAAGCCAACAGGATCGGCGCAGTGGCGTTGATCGTCATCGACGTCGACACACGGTCCACCGGTATGCCGTCAAACAGTGCTGACATGTCATCAAGACTGGCCACGCTCACACCGACGCGACCAACCTCGCCACTCGCAAGCGGATGATCAGGGTCGTACCCCAGTTGCGTCGGAAGGTCAAACGCAACCGACAGGCCTGTTTGTCCACCTTCGAGAAGGAACCGGTACCTACGGTTCGATTCTTCAGCACTCGCGTAGCCGGCGTACTGGCGCATTGTCCAATGACGCCCCCGGTACATCGTCGGATGGATGCCTCGGGTGTAGGGGTATTGACCCGGAAGCGTCTCCGCCGGACCGTACACCGGGTCTACCAAGATCCCACTGTGGGTAGCGCGGATGTCTGGTCCAGCCATCAATTGATTGCCCTACTCAACACGCTATCTGCGAACACCCACTGCATCCCGAGCGTTGATTGACGGACCACACATTACGGTGTCGACAGACAGCCAACCCTGTCGCTACTTGACCGAAATCTTCTTGATCTTGTCACCGATTGCGATCTTCACAACGAGCTCCAAGCCGCTCGTCACCTGCCCAAAGTTCGTGTACTGCTTGTTCAGGTGTGACGAATCACGCTTGACGATGAAGAATTGCGCATCGTTGTTTATCCGTGGGTCACCACCACGCGCAATCCCGACTGCACCGACCCGGAAGTCACGCTCGTTGTACTCGCTGTTCATCTGACCCCCACCCGATCCATCACCCTTGGGATCACCCCCTTGGACCACCCAATCCTCCACACGATGGAACTTCAAACCGTTGTACTGCCCACTGTTTGCCCTGACCTCGAAGTTCTTGACCGTGTTTGGCGCATCGCTTTTGGGGTCGTTGCCTCCAAACAGACCTATGATGATGAGCCCACCCTTTTCGAGTTCGATCGTCGCGGTCTTGGTGGCCCCCGCAACCGAAGACCCGACCGGCTTCGCGTCGCTTCCCGGCAAAGCGATGTCGCAACTAGCCAGAACAAGACCGCTAGCGAGTGTCATGCCAATGCGCCGAGTTGCGCGCAGTATCAGCCCAGTACCGGAGACAGTCGCATTCATATTCGCTTCCTCAAACGTGCCACCAATCGCCTTATGGTAACCATCAATGGCCCAGCTCGCCCGCATCAAGCTTGCCCCTCGCCATTCGATCATGATCGCTGCGGACGCTCAACCATGACCACCCGCAGTTGAGTTCGAGCCCCTCCCGCCGCGACAACCGACACGGCGACGGTGTCGCCCACCTTGCGCGTGACCATTAGTCGTCGCAAGTCATTCAGACCTGTGACTGGTTGTCCACTGAACGTGACGATCACCATGCCAGGGACAATCCCGGCCTTTTGCGCCGGACTAGCGTCAGGGACCTCGCGGACAAGAAGCCCCTGTGTCACAGGTAGCCCAAGTCGGCGCGCGGTTGGCATGGTGAGATCCTCGACAGTTACGCCAAGATACGGCCGGGGAACCTTGCCAGATGCACGCAATTGGGTCGCAATCAACCAGGCTTGCCCGATAGGTATTGAAAATCCGGTCAGTTCCTGACCGCGCCTCGGCATCCTCGCAATCTTGATCGCACTGTTCACGCCAATCAACCGCCCCGCCTGATCGATCAGTGGCCCGCCCGAGTCGCCCGGAGAGATCAATGCGTCATGTTGGATCAGTCCCAGCAATGGATAGTCGTGGAAAGTCTGGATTTGACCGGCGAGCCCCTGGACGACGCCAACCTTTGCGCTCGGCATCGGCGGAAACAGAACCCCGAACCCAATGGCCATCACCTGAGAACCGACCTTCGTGTCGGTTCCGCGACGGAGTGCCGGCAAGTCCGTGATACCGCGGAGCCTGACGACCGCCACATCGGTCCAGTCGTCGGCGCCGATCATCTCGACATCGACGACACGTCCGTCGAACAGGCGTGCGACAAGAGACTCCCGATCGGCCGCGTCCAGTACATGATTGTTCGTCAGGACCACTGCCCCCTCAGCATCGACATCCACGATGACCCCGGTACCCCGACCGGTTCTGCGATCAGTAAGTTCCACGATCGACGGCCTCACCTTTTCGCGGACTGACTGCCAAGCAGAGACCTGGTCATCCGGAAGGTCGGAAAGCGAACGGACTGGAGCGGCTATCAGTTCGCGGCCATCTTCGGGGTCGAAGGCACCAGCAGGGAATAGTTCGGAGCCTCGGACGACCTCTCCGACAGTCATGACCGAGACCTGACCAGCTCGCAGGGACGCTGTAGACACCTTCCAGTACTGGAAGACCCGTCGCTGCGTCCGCAAAACGACCACGCGGCCCATGTCGGTGATGGGTGCCGAAGGCAAGCCGTTCATCTCCAGTGGGTCATCGGCCGAAAGGAAGGCCGCCTTCAGCGCGGGTGACGCATCAAGCCAGCCAAGACGTTCGCGCGCTGTCGCCTCGCTAAATGCTGGTTCGCCAGGGAGTGGTCGGACCGCCGGAGGCACCAGTCTCTTCGTCTCAAGCCAACCATCGAGCCCCGCCATCGAAAAAAGGTCATAGACCGCCATCGGGACAGCCCGCGCCTGGACAGGATCCCACTCGAGTACTGCCTTTTGCGTCACTTGTATCACGACGCCCGCATACTCAAATCGGCGTGAGATGGGATATCCAAGTCTGTCCGAGCCGCCGAGTGACTTGAAATCACGCCAGAATGCAATGCCCCCATCATTTGCGATCTGGAAACCTAGTGACCGGTCCTCGGTGTCAGTCCCCTGTGTAAAAAAGCTCCCGTTCAGGGTCTCCCAGTCGTCCCAACCATCACGGTTGAACTGGAGTTGAACAGACCAGTCTGGTGACCGTGGCAGTGTGGACGGGGTGGATGCAGACGCGCTGAACGGCAAGATCAGCGAAGAACCGATCCAGACGATCAGGGCTGCGAAGACCACCAAAGCCCTACGTTGCAACTCGTTCCGTGACGCGCCTTCCCCACGGGGACCGAGATCCCACACAGGCAGCCCACGGGATGCTGATGCGGAAGGATGTAGAAGCAGGTTGAACCGGGAGCGCAGAAGAGCAAGTCCCGCGTCGACCCGTGACCTTATTCCTGCCATCTTGTCCATCCCATTCGCTGGCGGTCTTCGTATGAATGATCGCACCACGACGGCCAGAGGCAACGCACTTCCACCGTGCTAACATCCAGCGGCGTGACCCAGTCAAAACCATCTGAAGACGCTGACGCACACTCTATCGACCCACGTGTCACCGAACTCCGCGAAATGAAGGCGCGGGCGCGTCTCGGGGGCGGTGAAGCGCGCATTGCCAAGCAGCACTCTAGCGGCAAGCTTTCGGCGCGCGAGCGGCTCGACCTCCTCCTGGACCCAGCCTCATTCGAAGAGACAGACATGCTCGTCACTCATCGGCCCCCAGCTTTCGGCTTTGAGCATGAATACTTCCTGGGTGACGGGGTGGTTACCGGGTGGGGCCGAGTGGACGGTCGAACGGTCTTCGTATTCTCCCAGGACTTCACGGTATTCGGCGGATCGTTGTCCGAAACCTTCGCCGAGAAGATTTGCAAGATCATGGACCTGGCCGTTCGCAGCGGCGCACCCATCATCGGTCTCAACGACTCTGGTGGAGCCCGCGTACAGGAGGGCGTAGCAGCCCTCGGCGGGTATGCCGAGATTTTTCTACGCAATGTCATGGCTTCTGGCGTGGTTCCGCAAATCTCGGCAATCCTCGGGCCATGCGCAGGGGGCGCCGTTTACTCACCCGCGATGACCGACCTCGTCGCGATGGTGGACCGGTCCAGTTACATGTTCGTGACCGGTCCGAACATCGTGAAGTCGGTGACGCATGAGGACGTCGATGCTGAGGCGCTTGGAGGTGCCGAGGTGCATGCCACAACCAGTGGCGTCGCGCACTTCATCTCGCCAACTGAAGCTGAATGCATGCAACTCATCAGGCAAGTCCTGTCATACCTGCCGTCCAATCACCTCGACGACCCGCCATTTGTGGACACGAGTGACCCGGCATCGCGTGCCGACCCAGAACTCGATGCGATGGTTCCGGCCGACGCGGGGACGCCTTACGACATGAAAAAGGTGCTCGGCCGGGTGTTCGATCGCGGGACACTGCTAGAGGTTCAGCCACTTTTCGCGCCGAACATCATCACCGCGTTCGCGCGACTCGGTGGACGCTCCATTGGTGTCGTCGCCCAGCAACCTGCGTCGTTGGCTGGGGTTCTCGACATCAATGCCAGCACCAAAGCCGCGCGGTTCGTGCGGTTCTGTGACTGCTTCAACCTTCCGATCGTCACCTTTGTGGATGTACCTGGGTTCCTCCCGGGCACGACCCAGGAACACGGCGGTATCATCCGGCACGGCGCGAAGCTGCTCTACGCGTACTGTGAAGCAACCGTTCCGAAACTCCCCGTCATCACCCGCAAGGCTTATGGCGGGGCTTACGACGTGATGTCGTCCAAGCACGTGCGCGGTGACCTGAACTTTGCGTGGCCGAGTGCGGAGATTGCCGTCATGGGTGCCGATGGTGCGGTACCCCTGATCTTCCGAGACCAAATTGCCTCGGCGTCCGACCCGGTCGAGGAACGCGCGCGCCTGGCCGCCGAGTACCGCAAACGGTTCTCGAACCCGTACGCCGCGGCTGCGCGGGGGTACATCGACGACGTGATCGAACCGCACGAGACGAGACGCAAACTGATTTCCGGTCTCGACATCTTGCGCCACAAGCGGCTATCAAACCCACCAAAGAAGCACGGCAACATTCCGCTTTGACCGACTCCCCGCGTCCAAGAACCGCAGGGAAGGTTGGTCAAACCCAAATCAACGTTCTTGGACAATGGCAGCTGCGCGGGAAACCCGGCGCGCATCCATGCCAGCGTGGTCGTGACGCGCATCAGCAGCAGGGGTCGGGCACGCGAAGGTTTCTCATCAGCGACGATAGGGTGCGGTGGGGTGAAGGTTCACCTAGATCTCAATCGGGAGACAATCAATGTTCCGACGCGTCCTCGTGGCCAATCGCGGCGAAATCGCCGTCCGGATCATCAGGGCCATCCACGAACTGGGTGCCGAGGCGGTAGCGGTCTATTCCGATGCCGATCGAACCGCACGCCACGTACTGCTCGCGGACTTTGCCGTCCGTCTCGGACCCGCGCAGGCATCCCTGAGCTATCTCGATGCATCGCTGGTGATCGCTGCCGCCCGGGACACGGGTGCCGAGGCGGTCCACCCGGGCTACGGGTTCCTGTCAGAACACGGTAAGTTTGCGCAAGCATGCCTCGACGCGGGACTGACGTTTGTCGGACCATCACCCGCCACTCTCGATGCCACCGGCAACAAGGTGGAAGCGCGTCAAATTGCCAAACTTGCGGGTGCCCGCTTGATCCCCGGCACGGTGAACCCGGTCGCCACCGTTGCCGAGGCCGTCCGGGTCGCCCGTGACATCGGGTTCCCACTGCTCATCAAGGCGGCCGCTGGAGGCGGTGGCAAGGGCATGCAGATTGTTGAAACCAACAACGCGTTCGCCTCAACTCTCGCAAGTGCCCAGCGAATCGCTCTCGAATATTTCAATGACGGGTCGGTCTTCTTGGAGAAACTTGTACGGCGGCCCAGGCACATCGAGGTGCAAATCTTCGGTGACGGGGCCGGCGACGTCATCGCCCTCGGCGACAGGGACTGCAGCGTTCAGCGTCGGTTCCAGAAAGTCGTGGAAGAGGCGCCGGCCCCCGGCCTGACCGATGCCGTTAGGGCACGCCTGGCCTCGGACGCCATCGCCATCGCCAAGGCGTCGAACTACGGTGGTGCCGGTACCGTCGAGTTCCTTTTCGATCCCGAGACTCACGAGACCTACTTCCTGGAAGTCAATGCACGACTGCAGGTGGAACATCCAGTGACCGAATTGGTCCACGGGATCGATCTCGTTCACGCTCAACTCCGGTTTGCATCGGGCACGCCAATGCGTGAAGCCCTCGCGCAATCAGGTTGGCGCGATCCAGCCGTCCACGGTCACCCGGCACCACTTCATGCCATCGAGGCGCGTATTTGTGCAGAGGATGTTGCGAACGGGTGGGCCCCATCAGCTGGCCAAATCGGGATTGTTCGCGAACCTGCCGGGCCAGGTGTCCGCGTTGACAGCGCATGCGAGCCCAGGCTTGAAGTTGGGGTGCACTACGATTCGCTGCTATCCAAGGTCATCGGATGGGGTCCGACCCGCTCGATCGCCATCGCACGGCTGCGTCGGGCACTCGATGAGCATGTCATCACCGGGATTGAAACCACCCTGCCGTTCCACCGATGGATACTCCGCCACCAAGCCTTCCTCAGTGGCGACGTCTCAACCGGCTTTGTGGCCGAACACTGGGATCCCGCCCAATCAGGCCATGAACAACTGGCCCCAGAAGTGACAGATGCAATCCGAATGGTGTCTGCACAGGCACGGGCAAACGCCTTGCAGTCGCGTCGCCCCGTGGCGGCAAGCACCACCGCGACCAGCAACTGGAGCCATGTCGCCCGGCGCGAACCCCTGCGGCGTGGTTGAGCGCTCCTTTCCGCAACAATCGCTGTGGTTGAGCACATGGGTTGGTGGGCATCATCGCCCACGATGCCAGCTCACCCGGTCAACTAACGCGCACCAAGGTGCTCTGGTGTCCGGCGGTCACGAGATTGTTGAGACAGTCGACCAGACATGCCACACTTGTAAGCGTTCCACCGGCCAATGCCATGCAAGCCGGCCTGGCCGCCTGCAGTCATCAGGGCCCGGAACAATCGAGCCGCATCCAGAGGGATCAGGAGGTTCCGCGTGTCCGTTCAGTCAACTGATGCCGTCTTCATCGATGGCAGCGAACATACTCTGGACGGGTTAGGAAACGCACCTGACGGAACCTCGCACGCCGTTCGGGTGGGCCCGGGACACTGGCACGCGGTCGTCCGTGGTCGCTCTGTAGAGATTGTGATGAACCCCGCGTCCGAGATCGCCGACTTTACCGACGGCGTCCCCACGAAGTTCCACCTCCGTGGGATTGAACTGACAGTGCACGTTGAAGATGCGCTCGCTCGCTCGTCCAGATTGGCACGGGCAACGCATCGCGCTTCGGGTCCAGTGAGTGTCACGATCACTGCGCCAATGCCCGGGCGTGTCGTTTCCGTCGCCGTCGAAGTCGGCATGCCCGTTGGACGCGGAGACGTCATAGCGGTGCTTGAAGCCATGAAAATGGAGAGTTCAATCACGGCGACCCACTCCGGGATCATCAGCGAAGTTCTCATTGTGGCCGGCCAGCCGGTCACAACCAGGCAAGCACTGGTCCGGATCTCCGGCTGATGGATTGGTGGGCGCAGGCATGGCACATCGCCGTCACCCCGTGGCCTTCCGATCGCGTGTTCCGGCTGGCAGGGTTTTGCATGACCGCCGGAGGGATCCTCGTTGGCATCGGCGCATGTGGTCATCCTTATGACCGACATCCACCCTCACCAAGCGAAATTGTGTCATCGAGCTACGCGACATGGCATGTGATTTCAGCTTTGGGCTTCGTATGCATGTGCATCGGTTTTGCGGGCGTAGCTGCCTTTCAGATGCGGGTTGCCGGCCACCTCGCGACCGTAGACGTCGCTGGCGTGGTTCTGCTCGTCGTCGGCTGCACGTTCAAAGCAGCCTCCCAACTCGCCGATGGTCTCGTGTTCGGTGCCGTCGCCGCAATTGTTCCAAGATTGTTCGAACTCAATGGTCCCCTGTTTGGTGGCACACCACTCTCTGGTCTATCCAGTCTCGCGGACGTCTCTTTCGCCTCCGGATCAGTTCTATTCGGGATTGGAGCGATCGTACGCGGGGCCTTGCCACAACGAGGCACGGTCGCAGTAATGGCCGGCGCCGTCCTGCTGGCAGTGCCAGTCCAACCGGCATCTCCAATCCCTTGGTGGAGTGTCGTCGCCGGTGCCCTCTTGCTCGGCGCCGGGTCGGCTGCGATTGGGCAATGGCTCTGGCAAGGCGGACCACGGCCATCGCGGCTGGTCAGGCTGCCGCCCGCGCGCGACCCGCGATCATCAAGCAGTGCGGTGTCCCGAACCGGCCCGTGACATGGATTGACCCGCCAGGTTGGAAGGAATGGAGGCAAATCAGCCCGAGACCACAACTCGAGACGCGGTCTTACGTCTTTGCAAGTTGACGTAGGTCGAGATTGCGGGGCTACTTGGGCGGCCGCTCAAGCGCGCCAGACGCCTCTACCAGGCTCAGCAGGAAGGACAGCCAAGGTGCTCAGCCGCTCAGCTTCACCATTCAGCATTGATACTCCAATGTCCACCGCCGAGGTGGTCGAGCGTATCGACACCGCTGCCGGGGATATTGCGACACAGGCGCTTGTGATTGCCGGACAGATCGCCCGCATTGCCCGCCTGACCAAGGCCTCCGCCAGCCACGCGCGGGTCGAGGAGTGGGACATCAGCCTCGTCCTCCTCAGCGCCGCGCGTGAGCAACTTGACAACGTCGGCCTGTCTGAGGACAAACACAGTTCAACTCACCGATGGCTGGAACGCGCCATCGACGCGGTCCAGACATCTATCACGTCGTCACAGGCAGGCATTCACGCGCCAGTCGAGCACGCACTCGGAAGCCTGATCGCCACTATTGGTCACTCGCCCACTTCGCACGTCCGATAAAAGTGGCTGGAGCAAAACGGGCTTGCTCGTTACTCATATATCTGCCTAATGTCCACTCCGCCTCCGCAGCCATTCGGCCGGAGGCGGAACTGTTTGGCCACCTGCTGGGCGTCTGCTCCGATACAGTTCGGCTTACTCATGAAATTGCTTGCCTGATGGGTCGGGCCAACCCGCATCAAGGCAAGGCAACACGCGTGGAGGAAGCCGATGACGAGCGAACCAGTCCGTGGGCATGCAATGGCCTGGCCATCCGTGACCCGCTTCACGACCGGTGCAAACCTCCCTCGCGTCGCAAGGATCCGACAAAAGTTTGAGGACACCCGAATTGCCGACGCACAGGCGCATGTGCGCGCCGCCGTCGCTGCGTCCACCATCTCGACGCGGGTTGCGCCTGGCGCACGCATCGCGATCACAGTCGGAAGCAGGGGCATAAGCGAATTGCCGGCCCTTATCCGCGGGACGGTGGAGGCGCTGAAGGCACTGGGCGCGCACCCTTTCATCGTTCCATCGATGGGCAGCCATGGTGGTGCGACCGCCTCAGGCCAGACCGAAGTCCTGCACGGCTACGGCATTTCTGAAGAGAGCGTCGGGGCACCAATCCTTTCATCCATGGACGTGGTCGAAGTCGGTTCAACCGACCTCGGAGTGCCCGTTTACATGGATCGGAACACGTGGAGAAGCGACGGCGTCGTGGTGGTCGGACGCGTCAAGGCCCACACCGCGTTCAAGGCGCCGATCGAGAGCGGTCTTTGCAAGATGCTTGCCGTGGGACTGGGTAAGCAGCGGGGCGCGGAAACCATGCATCGTGCCGGTTTGGCCCGGACCATACCCGAGGCCGCGAAGGTCGCGATCGCGAGTGGCAAGGTCGTCCTAGGCATCGCCGTGGTTGAGAACGCGTCAGACCAACTCATGCGGATCGAAGTCGTGGACCCGCAAGCGTTTCACGAAGCCGACCGCGACCTCCTCGTGGCAAGCAACGCCGTCCTACCTCGCATCCCGTTTGATCACGCGGATGTCCTGGTCTTCGACTGGATTGGCAAGGACCTTTCTGGCAGCGGGATGGATCCGAACGTGATCGGCATGTGGCGACGTCTGGGTGGCGAGCGCAGTCCGGATTATCGACGCATCGTTGTCCGCGACGTGACCGAAGAGTCCCGGGGCAACGCCATTGGTATCGGCTGGGCCGATGTCACCACTGACCACCTCGTATCCCGAATTGACTATGCGGCAATGTACATGAACTGCCTAACGGCGAACGCACCCGACATCGCGCGCGTGCCGATGACCATGAGAAATGACCGCGAGGCGATCAGCATCGCGATCCGCACGTCCGGCGGGTCCGCGTCACCGGACGCCATCCGTCTCGTGCACGCCCACAGCACCCTTCGCCTCGCGGACTTGATGGTCTCAGAAGCGCTCCTGCCCGAAGTCCGCACGAACCCCGCACTCGAGATCATTAGCGACCCGGCTGCCATGGCTTTCAATGGGGATGGAACTCTTGCCGCCGTTCCTGGCAACTAGATCAGGACCCGGAGGACCGATGGAGGTCACCGCGCCCGCGCTGGGACTCAATGTTGTGCGTGTGCACATGATCGCCAGGATTTATTTGTGACGTGGCAAGGCCAATATCCTCGCCGTACTTCCGAACGGTATCGCCAACCGCGATAGCCCTGGTCGCAAGCTTGTGCCCGAACACAACATTCCCCGTGACGGTCAAGACCAGTCCCACGCCGACGCCGTCCGAAACCGTGACCACCTGGCCTGGCACCAAGTCAACAAGAGCCACAGCAATATTGTCATCCGGGTGAAGGACATATACCTGCCTCGGAGCCTCACCGGACACAGACGTCAGTGCCGGGATTGCTTGGCCATCCATCTCCACGTCCCTTCGTCTTGGCCCAGGTTGCACCCCGGTCACCCACCGATGATATCCCCTGATGGGGCACGGTTGACATCCGGCACTGACCCTTATAGACTGTTGAGGACCGGGAAAGCCCGGTAGCGGAGCAACCGAATAACGGCCTAATCCTTGGAGCAATTCTGGGGAACGGGGGACCCACCATTGGGGTGAATCCTTCTTGTTACGTGGAAGGTAGGGCAGTTCTTTCAGCCCGAACCCGACAGCTAACCCCGTCGGCACCTGAAAGAGGAGTAGCAGCCCGGGCCGGTGGCTATTTCTTCGGTCCGCTTTTAACCTCCGGTCCCTCTTTTGTGCGCTTTGCCGCACATGGCCGATATGGTCAGGAGTGCCGGGTGGATGCCATCGGTCGAACCGGCGACGTGGATACGACGCGTGGCATCTCGCACCTTGCGCGAGCGCTTGGCCTGATGTCGGTCACGGACGTGAAGATAGCGGTCTTGCGCCAGCAACGGGTTTGGTGGAACGGTTCCCGATACCACTGCCCGGTCTGCGAGGCAAATTTCGCCAATGCCGGGAGTGCGGCGGCACACACCATTGCCGACCAGCACCCGGTACTTCGCATGGATTGATTCTCTCTCCTTCCTTCTCCTCACTCGCACCGACGCGGTGGTCCAACTGGACCACCGCGTCGGTGTATCTATTACATGGGCGCACACATACCGCACTCATTGGTTTGAATACAATACACATTGTATAAAAGACTAACTTATTACATCATTGTGTCCGGCAACCAAGCGAGTATCGCCAATGTCACAGGGCCAGGTTGCCGGCGTGCCGGTGTCACCAGTTCGCTCTGAAGACATCCCGACCCTCCTGTCCCGCAAGGCGCGGGTACTGCTGGTTGGTCACGCCCCGGGCCGAACCAAGGGAAACAGAACCCGGCTGTTCATCGGCGCAGTGGGTCGGACACTGTTCAAATGGTTTGCCAGCACCGGGATAGACGAGGCGGGTTTATGGTCATCGGCTTTGATGGCTGCGGTGATCCCGTGCTACCCGGGTCCGTCTGCCACCGGTCGAGGCGACCGATTACCAACCCGGTTCGAGGCCTCTTTGTGTTGCCCCTGGCTTGAACACGAACAAAGTCCACTACGACCATCACTTAATCATCCCGATAGGCCAGATGGCCGTCTAGGTCACGACGGGTCGCAAGGTTCTCTCTGACGTTATCGGCACCACCCTGCTCGTCGGTGCCACCACCTGCATTCCGTTCCCTATTCCATCCGGTGCCAATGGGTGGATTTACGACGTTGGAAACCGCGACCGCCTCATGTCAGCGCTTCAACAAATTGGCAAATTGTGGGGCCATTTCACTGGCATGGAGGGAGCGCCAGATTAGGTCGCACGCGCGCAGGTTCAATCCTCACGACGGGTCCGTGCGTTGAACCGATGACTGCGAGTTGCGTCCGCAATGGCATCATCGGCGGAAACCTCCGACTGCCGGCTAAACATGACCGTTACCACGGTGACCTTCTCGACCTAGGAGCCATGCGACCACCCCTCTGCCTCACCGTCAACAACAGCACTTGGCGGAAGCATTCAATCGGGCGCCACACGTTGCCAGACTGGCGCCACCCGTGATCAGCGGTTCCGACCCAACTGATCTTCCGTCGGACCGCGCGCCATTTGCCATAGCAGTGCAAGCCACGGCAATTGGTGCCTCCACGGGATGGCGACGGTTCGCGCCGTCTACCGTGGCGATTTGCATCATTGGGGCTTTCACCGCGGCTTTACTGCGGGTGCCTCTCGGTGGGCAGGCGATGTTGTCATACGACCTCTTCGTCTACTTCTTTCCCGCAAAGTCTTTCCTGCGAAACGCCCTTTCTCGAGGAGAACTTCCTCTCTGGAACCCCGACACGTTTTTCGGCTCACCCTTCCTGGCAAATATCCAGATGGCTGTCTTCTACCCCCCGGACATCATCTTCCTCATGGCTCCCTTTGCACGCGCCGTCGCGGCGAGCCAGACCGTCCATCTCATCCTGGCCGGGGTTGGGTTCTTGCTTCTTGCCAGACGCGGGTGGGGATTGGGTCACGTTGGCGCACTTGCCGGGTCCCTTATTTTCTGCGGGAGCGGGTTCCTGGGTGCTCACATGGGGCACCTCAATCAGGTCCATGCCGCAACCTGGCTGCCCTGGCTCGTCCTGATGGTTCATGGCACTGCGAAACAGTTTGGTCGACTGCTTCGCCCTACCACCGCCGAAGCCTCGCCACGGGGTTGGAACCGATTTGGCGACGCGTCCCTTTGGGTTTCCGGCGGTGCCGTTGTGATTGCTCTGCTATTCACCGCCGGACACACTCAGGAGACGTACTACGCTCTCCTCACTGTCGGCGCTGAAGCCGCGATATTCATGGCCGTGCCACCTGCACGGTCTCCGGTCCGCGGCAGTCATCTTTTGGCAGTCGGCGCAATCACCTCGCTTGGAATGCTTCTCGCCGCGGCGCAGTTGGTGCCAACCTTGGAACTCACGCAACATGGATACCGCGTTGGCGGAATGTCGCTCGACGAGGCCGGAAGCTACGCAATCGACCGCACTCACATCCTCGAAGCCCTTCTACCGACGTACTGGAACCTCCCCGCTCAGGAAGTGACCGGCTACACCGGCATTGTCGCCCTACCACTCGCATTTGCGGCTTTCGCGATGGCGCGCTCGAGAAGACAGATCTTCGCCCTCGGGGCGATTGCGCTCGGTGCGCTGATTCTTGGTGTCGGTGTCTACACGCCCGTGTTCGACGCCCTACACCGCTTCCTTCCCATGTTCTCCAGTTTTCGCGCACCCGGGCGGTGGTTGCTCATCTGGACGTTCGCGGTCGCTGGTCTGGCGGCCCATGGGCTTGATTCCCTTCGGGTGCGCCGTGTCCAGACGACGACCGGACAACCGTCCGCGCAAGCGACCGAACAGTCCGCCCGCATCGCATCGGCTACCGCCATCGCGGCCCTGGTAATCGGCCTCGTGATCCTTCGGACTTACATTGTTGGGGGGGTCCAATGGCTACCACCGGGCCGGGTAGCGCTCACGTGGTTCTGGTTCGGGGGAACGACAATTGCTCTGGTGTCTTTTCTGGCGCAGTCACGGGGCTCAATCCACGCACTCGGCAGATGCGCCATTGTTGGGCTACTGAGTGGAGAGTTACTGCTTGCCGGGCACCGGATGGAGTACGCCCTTGGGGGCAACCCAGGTCTCTACATCAACCCTCCACCCGTCACCGCTCACGCGTCACTCACCCTCGCTTCCCGTGCCTCCGATGCCTCTCCAGGCAGGTTGGTAAGCCTCACCGTCGAACAGCACCTTGATGCAACCCGGCTCGCACGGTGGGCCGGCTCAACCGACGGTGATACGGTTCGATACCGTGCGATGCAGGATGCCCTCAAACCCAATCTCGGGGCCGTGTACGGACTGGCGACCATCGACGGCTACGACGGTGGCCTCCTGCCACTGCGGACCTATGCGAGGTTCAAGGCGCTACTTCTCCCTCAAGGCGCGGACCCTTCAGTCGCACACCTCACCCTCGGTGCCCAGGCGGCCGGGAGGGCAAACGCGTCCAGATATGCGTCCCTGGGGATTGGTGCCGTGATCTCAGACGGAAGAAACGGGTCACCGGGCGACAACTGGCGAACAAACGATGACGCACCCGGTGCCGCTTGGTGGCACGACAACAGTTTCCAGCCAGCTTCACGCGCGCTCGTCGTCGGGAATGTCATTGTCGAACCAGATGACGACCGGGCAATCACCCTGCTTGCAACCGCAGACCTGACAAACACCGCAAGCGTTCGGCAGGTACTTCAAGGCATCCCGGAACGAGGCAGCTCTCCGGCTGCGGGGCCGATTGGAACCGCCAAGGTCACCCGGTACCTTGCAAACGAAATCACCGTGACTGTTTCTGCGGACCGGGCCGCCCTACTGGTCATGACCGAAACCGACTATCCCGGATGGCACGCCACTATCAACGGGCAACCTGTACCCATCATCCGGGCAAACACGCTTTTCCGGTCGGTCGTGGTTCCGCAAGGCACGCATGAGGTCCGGTTCTGGTTTGCACCAACGTCCATAATCGTGGGGATCGGTATCTCTCTCGTTACATTCTTCGCCATGATCGCGTCCACATGCTTGGCGAACTGGCGAAGACTTGGCGGTCGCGCCTCAATCGCCCCGCTCTCCGTCATCGGAGACACTGAGTGACCAATCTCGCCCCAGCGGACAGGCGAACCGTGCTTCGCCTTGTCTTGTGGGTCTTCGGTCTCTACACGCTGACAATGGCCGGCCGCGTGGTCAGCGGAGATGGCGAGACGATGTTCCAGACCACACGCGCGGTCGTGGAACGTGGAGAACTCTCCATAGATCAGAGGCCGGAAGCAGCGGTTGGCCGCGGAGGCCGCTACTTCGGCAAATATGGAGTTGGGCAGTCAGTCGTTCAAGCACCGTTTGTCGTGGCCGGCCGTGTGATTGCGATCCTCGCACCGGTTCAGACACCACCGGACCTGCCGGCGCGGTTTCTCGTCGGCCTGACCAACGTACTTGTCACGTCTATCGGATCCGGCATTCTCTGGATGGTCGTCAGGTCGAGTGGAGTGGGCCCGCGCCGCTCAACCGGGATCACCCTCGCAACCGCAACGACGACCATCTTGTGGCCGTATTCGAGGGCCGACTTCGCGGAGCCTCTTCAGGCAACCGCCCTTCTCGCAGCACTTCTTGCGGGTCTCGTCCTGCATGAAAAGGTGTTGGCCAATCAGTCCACCGATGACTTGAAGCCGAAATCAATCATCAAATGGGGCTTCACGATCGGGTTCTCGATTGGTGTGGCGTTCCTGACCAAGGCTGCATCCCTCATTCTGGCGCCGGCAGTTGCAATTCCCGTGTTCGTCACCGCGTGGCACCTGACGCTTGCAAGAACAATCCGCTCTAGGGAACGCGGGCTAACAAGCGCCGCCGCGCTAATTCTGTCGGTCGGTCTGCCCGTTGTGGGCGCCGGAGCAGGACAGGCGCTGTTGAATTGGTACCGCTTTGGCAATCCGTTCGAGTTCGGATATGGCGATGAGCCGTCGACCGGTTTCACTACTTCACTCTACGCCGGCATCGGCTATCTGTTATGGAGCTCCGGCAAAGGGCTTGTGTGGTTCGCACTTCCGGCGGCGATCGGTTGTGTCCTGCACGTCTGGCTGGTTTTTCGAAAGCCGATCATTGCAA
>SXGR01635040.1_pt1 | contig 26376 bp, 23 predicted proteins | sample 3174711 | NCBI WGS metagenome assembly SXGR01 (sample SAMN11356860, study PRJNA531348) | freshwater metagenome | isolation source: freshwater sample F1-60 | place: China: Fuxian Lake, Yuxi | collected 2017-12-25
ATCGCGGCGCGGGTGGCGTCGAGTTCGCGCTTCACGTCGTCGACCTTGATCGTCTCCTGGGCGAACACCGTGCGTGACCGCTTCTCGCGGTCGGCGCGAACCTCCCACTCGCGATGGACCGTCTCCGTCCCCAGGTAGTGGTCGATCCGGAAGATCTGGTTCTCGTGGGCGTGCCGGATCAGCTCCGCGTTCAGCTGCTGGGCGCTCGGCAGGTCATGTCCGAATGGCTTCTCCACGACCAGCCGCTGGAGGCAGCCGCCGTTCTCGCACTTGGTCAGCAATCCGACCTGGCTGAGGAGTTCCGCGATCTCCCCGAACTGGCTCGGGTTGGTGGCAAGGTAGAAGAGGAGGTTGTTCCGCAGCTTCTCGTCGGAGGCGGACTGGATCAGCTGCTTCAGTCGACCATATCCGTCGGCCTCGGAGATGTCGGCCTGGCAGTACTCGATGTTCTTGGCGAAGTTGTTCCAGACGGACTCGTCGACGGTCCGGGTCCGTGAGTATTTGCGGAGGGCCTCGAGCAGTTCGGAGCGGAAGGAGTCGGGGGTCTTCTCCCGTCGGGCGAACCCGATGATGCGGTAGGGCGTCGGCAGGGCCCGCTCCACGGCCAGGTGGTAGAGCGCCGGGATCAGCTTGCGGGCGGTCAGGTCGCCCGAGGCGCCGAAGATCACGACCGTGCAGGGATCGATGGAGCGGCGGGTCGAACTGGCACGGGAGGCCAGCAGTTCATCAAGGTGGGAGGATTCGTTCATGCAGAGGTTTTCACGGATGCGGGTCGGGCCTCCGGTGGCCCCGAAAGATCAACGCTGGTGCGGATCGACCGAGGCGGGATTGATCGTATACGGAGACTTGGGCTGGATGAAGGGAATTGGTTGGGACCGGAAGAAGGCGAGTCGGTACGCGACGAATGCGACGAACAGCGTGGCGATACCGATCCCGGCAACCCGACGCAGGCGTCGCGCGGTGTCGGAGGACAGCGGTGAGACCAGCCTCAGCCGTGGTCCGGACTCCCTCTGGATCAGGCTGCGGGTCCTTCCCAGGACCCGCTCCCGGTCGAACCGACCCGGTGCCGTGATGTCCACCCGGAAGAAGCGGGATTCGCAGCCCTGACGAGGACAGTACCCCAGCCGGAGCCGCTCCAGTCGCTCGGAAAGCCGGTGATCCGGCTCGTCGCCGTCGTGGAGCGCGAGCTCCCCAAGGTCACGACCGGTGACGGAGAGGCCACAGGCCACGCAGCCCGCGGTCACGCCGGAGGCGAATAGCCGTTCGAGTTCGGCCCCTCCGACGCCCGACTCGCCGAGGGCCTGGGCCAGTGCGGCGTGGGCCCGGGCCAGGTCCGGGATGCGGACGCGCAGGTCCGAGACCGGCTCGGCCTGCAGCATGCCGGTTCCGGCTCCAGTTCCTGGAGGGGTTGTATCCATCAATTCGAGCAGCGGGTCTTATCCCGGGCGTGTGCCGATCGCAATGGTCGTTGCGGACTTTTGTGAGCCGTCATGGATACAAACCGGGGTCGTATGAAGCGGGTCCGCGGCCGCTGGCATCGCCCGCTTTCGGGCCTCACTCCAGAATCCAACGCACGATCGACTCCTCGTCCGGGGCGTCCGAATCGACCTTCAGTCCCGTCGCCGCACCGGCGGCGGCATACTGCCGGACGGCCAGGTCCAGCGAGGTCGGAGATTCTCCGACAACCCAGGTCTTGGCGGGTGCCGAGAGGGCGAGCATTCCAGGGAGATCCCCGTACTTGGCGCCTCCGGGGAGGAAGTCTGGGTCACGGAAGTCGAGGAGCTTCCCGAAGCGGAAGCCACCGGTCTCAACCAGGGCCTTTGCGACCTGATCCCGACACAGGGCGCGCGCCGTGGCGACCACTGGACCCGCCCCGCCGATGCCGACGAGCACGATCCGGGACGATCTCCTCTCGTTGGCGCTGATGAATCTCACCAGGGTCAGGACGTCATGCACCCGCTGGGCGAACACGCTCGGGTTGTAGCCGAGGGTGTAGGCAGCCGACTCCCGGGTCTCGGCGACCTTGGGGCTTTGATTGAGGGTTTGACCCTCGGCGAGGAACTCGCCTTGGAAGAGTAGGTCGGCTCCGATCACCGTGGCTCCCGCCTCGACGAGGCGTCGCACCCCCGGGTGGAGTTCCCCGCCTTCCCCGAAGAGGGGAGACTTGCCCTGGCCGGTGAAGCAGAGGACCGATGTCCCGGACCAGTCTCTCGGATGGAGGAACACCACCGGAAGTTCCTCCTTCCGGGCCGGATTCCGGAGTGTCCCCGCCATCTCCAGCCAGTCGCCTCGGTCCACCTTTTCGTGGAGATGCCAGTCGACCTTCCCCGTCTCCTGCGGGGTGCGTCCGATCAGGACCTCGACGGCGCCGCCGGCCTTCGAGCGGAAGTCTCCGGGAGTTGTCCACGAGGCCAGCTGCCCCTGGGCATCGTCCCGCCACATCCGGAGCAGGCGTCGCTCAAAGTCGGGATCGGCCGGTTTGGGCGCCGGGTGTTCGGCATTCCAGACGGTCAGCTCTGCCGGTGTCAGGACCCGGTAGTCACGCTCGATGACTGGGCTGTGCTGGCCGAGACGGAAGTGATGGTTGAGCCAGGTGTGGAAGGCGGAGCGGGCGACGGCGTTGTAGTTGTGCGGGAAGTGTTCGCCGCGATGCAGCATCACGGCCTCGGGCGCCCCGACGAGCTGGTACGTCTGCTTCAGCTGGGGGAATCCCTTCGTCGCGAACTCCCGGGTCCAGTCGTCCGCCGTCGTGAGTCCCTGGGGCCTTGGTGCGGCCAGCGCGGCGAACTCGACGTTGCCCGTGCCCACCCGGAGCAGGCAGGCGTTCTCGCAGGTGCAGCCGCCCTGCATCCCGGTGCTCACCATCACCGCCGGGAACGAGAGCCGCACCCTCGGGTCGATCGCCGCGAGGATCATCGTCTGCGTCCCGCCACCGCTGGCGCCTGTGACCGCGATCCGTTCCGGGTCCACCTCGGGAAGGTCGAGCAGGAAGTCGAGCGACCGGATCGAGTTCCAGGTCTGCAGCCCCATCACCCCCTGCAGGTGAGCCTCCGCCTGCGGGCTGAATAGGCCCCAGTCCTCGACCGTGTTCATCTCGGGACGTTGCTTCGCAAAACCGTGGGCCAGCTCCCGGGAGATCTGGCGGGAGTCCGAATCCCCAAGCATGTCCCACTGCCAGACGACGCAGCCCATCCGGGCGAGCTGGACGCACATCGACTGGAACCGGCTCCGTCCCCCCTCCTCGAACCGCTCCGCTCCCAACGCGATCTCCTGGCGAACCTCCTCGGGTGGCGAGATCGCAAGCCGTGCATCCTTCCAGTGTCCGTGGGCGAACAGGACGCCCGGGACCTTCCCGGTGCGGCTCTTCGGTCGGTAGAGATTGCCCGTGACGAAGAACCCCGGGGCGCTCTGGAAGTAGACCTTCTCTACGGTGTAGTCCCCGAGATCGATCCGACCGTGGACCACCGGCTCGAGCGGCGTCCGGGTCGGCATGGGCCAGAGCCCTTGGGACACGAGGATGCGGCGACGGACCTGTTCGGCGCGCTGGGACCAGAGGCCGGGGTCGGTGGGAGGATCGAACGGGAAATACCCATTCAGATCCTTGGGAGGCGAGAGTCGGATGTCGTCGGGCCGTTGTCCGGATGGCAAAGCCCTGGGCGGGGCGGTCCGGCTCTCGGCGCTGACCAGGAACAGAGTGAGGGCGAACAGGAATCCGGATCGGACGGTTGGGGATCTCATGGGAATTGGACCGGGGTATTCGGAGACCCAATCGGATCCGACGATCCTCGTCCATCCCTGAGACCCGGCCGTCCTGGAATCACCCTGCTGCCGGGCTGCGAAGCTACTGACCTTGTCACCGCCTTGTAACCGTCCCGTCAATTGTTAGTCTTGCCTCATGCTTACCAAGGTTCGCGTTATGGCGAAGATCCTCGTCGTCGACGACGAACCCGATGCGCTGGAACTGGTGAGCTTCAATCTCAAGGCGGCGGGCCACGAGGTGGTCACCGCCCAGGAGGGTCAGGAGGCGCTGAAAAAGGCGCGTCAGACGGTGCCGGATCTCATCCTGCTCGACGTGATGCTTCCGGAGGTCGACGGGATGGAGGTGTGCAAGCTGCTGCGCCGCGATGCCGCGACGTCGAGCATCCCGATCATCATGCTCACCGCGAAGGCCGGTGAGATCGACCGGGTGCTGGGTCTCGAGCTGGGTGCGGACGACTACGGCACCAAGCCGTTCAGGCCCCGTGAGCGGATGCTCCGGGTGAAGAACATCCTTCGCCGCCGCCAAGGTCCGGAGGAGAAGCTGGAGCAGTTCACCATCGGGGATCTCATGATCGATGTCCCAAGGCATCTCGTGACGGTCGCCCGGAAGCGGGTGGATCTGACGGCGACGGAATTCAAGCTCCTGACGACGCTGGCCTCGCGTCGGGGCCGGGTGCAGTCGCGCGAGCAGCTGCTCAAGGATGTCTGGGAGTACGACAACCTCATCGATACCCGGACGGTCGATACCCACATGCGTCGGCTCAGGGAGAAGCTGGGGACGGCGTGTCGCTACCTGGACACGGTCCGGGGTGTCGGATACCGGTTCGTCGAGGCCTAGGCGGCTTGTCTTCGGCGATCCCCTGGTTCCTCATCGGTCCCGGATGACCCTCCTCGACCCCATGGCCGCCGTCGCCGCGATTGCGGGCGTGGGATGGGGTTTCTGGGCGTTCCGGAGACTGCGTGAGGCCGAGCGTCGGTTTCAGCGGGAATGCGAGGCGTTGCGCGGCGCCGAGCGACAACGGCTTGCCGAGGCCGAGATCCGACAGCAGGCGGTCTTCAACAGCATGGTGGAGGGCCTGCTCGTCCTCGACCACCAGGGGAAGGTCCTCTTTGTGAACCCGGCCCTTGGACAGCTCTTCACCCTGCCCAACCCGGTCCGGGGACTCAGCCTGATGGAGGCCTTGCGGCTGCATGAACTGGAGGCCCTCGCCCAGCGGGTCCTGCAGGAGGGCCGTGTCACCGGCTTCGAGGTGCAGCTGGCGGGTCCGCCCCCCCGGATCCTGCAGGTCAATGCGGCGACGGTCCGCGACCCGGAACTCTCCCTGATCGGCACCATCCTGGTCTTCCATGACCTGACCCGCATCCAGCAGCTCGAGAATGTCCGCAAGGAGTTCGTCGCGAACGTCAGCCATGAGCTCCGGACCCCGCTCTCCCTGATCAAGGGCTATGTGGAGACCCTCCTCGACGGAGCCAAGGACGATCCGGTCCTCGCGGCGCGGTTCCTGCAGACGATCGAGCGTCATGCGGACCGGCTGACCTTCCTGATCGACGACCTCCTCGCCATCTCGCGTCTCGAGTCCGGACAGGTGGCCTACAACATCGAGACCGTCGATCTCCGCAGGCAGGTGGAGCGGGTCCGATCCGAGCTCGAGGTCCGGGCCCTCGAACGTCAGGTCACGCTGGTCAACGACGTTCCCGCCGACCTCTGGGTGCGTGCCGACGGGGATCGGCTGCAGCAGGTGCTGCTCAACCTGATCGACAACTCGATCAAGTACGGGCGTACGGCCGGGACCGTGCGCATCGGGGCGAGTGCGGTTGCCGACTCCATGGTGGAAGGCTTTGTCGCAGACGACGGACCTGGGATTCCGCCGGAGGCCCAGCCGCGGGTGTTCGAACGGTTCTATCGGGTGGATCGAGCGCGATCGCGCGAGCAGGGCGGGACCGGACTGGGCCTGAGCATCGTGAAGCACATCATCCAGACCCATGGTGGCGAGGTGGACGTCGAGAGCTGGCCGGGCCGGGGCACCACCTTCCGATTCACGCTGCCCCGAGCCGATCCGCCTCCGGCCTTTCCCGAATCCTCCGAGGAGGAGATGGCGGAACGCCACGAGGAATCCCCGGGTGGACCGTCGGCCTAGTTCCCGAGGATCTGTCGGATGATGTCCGGCTTGGCCGATGCCACCCGGAGGAAGATGAGGAGGGCGGCGGCGGCAAAGCCAAGGGCGATCACGATCGCCAGCAGCCGGAGGGTGCGGATCCGCTTCTGGAGGGTCTCGGCCGACTGGAGACGGCTCGCCTCTAGGATGGCGAACTGTTCCTCGAGGACGTCCCGGACCCGGTCTGGATCCACGAGCGGAAACAGGCTCCAGGAGGTCGAGGGATCCGGATCCATGAACGAGGCACGGCAGGCGGCGATCCGATCGCGGGAAGCGGTCCCGAATCCGCTGGCCAGCCAGTAGGGGGCGTCCTCCTGGGTCCACAGCGACTTCACGCCCTGGTTCCTGGCCACGATCTGCATGCGTCGCCACAACGCGGCCCGGACCGCGTCGGCGTCCACTGCGGGATGGATCGCCTCGGAATGCAGCAGCGCATCATCCCCCTCGATCAGGAGGCCGACACCCCCGACCACCGACTCGTCCTCGGACGTGACGACCAGAAACTCCTGGAGGAATCCACCGAGCTGATCCCAGGGGAGTTCCGCTTGCCTCCACAGTCCCTCCAGGGCTTCGAGGTCCTCCGGCGCTGCCCTTCGGGCGGTGAGAAGGCTGGGGTCCACCGCGGCAAGCTAGGAGTTGAATGGGCTGTCTGACAAGGGCAGCGGTGTTCGACGGTGCAGGTCGGACCGCACAGCCCAAGGGTTGTCCCTTGCATCCGGCGGGCTGCGTGGCACAGGCTCTGCGCCTCGCAACCATGGCCGTCAAGATCCGCATTCCCACCCCCCTTCGGAAGCTCACCCAGGAACAGGAACTGGTCGAGGTCGCCCCTGGCACCATCGGCAGTGCCCTCGAGGAACTGCAGGGTCGGTTCCCTGGAATCCGGGAACGCCTCGTCGATGACTCGGGGCAGGTCCGCCGTTTCGTCAACATCTACGTCAACGAGGAGGACATCCGCTTCCTCTTGAACCAGGAAACCCCCATCAAGGCGGGTGACGAGGTGAGCATCATCCCCGCGATCGCCGGGGGTTGAAGGCTTCAGCTATGGACGGGGTTTTCCGTCCCCCAGGACAGGTGGGTTTCAATGCCACCTTTTCGGGGTGGTTAGGCTGGCTTAAACGCAGCTTGACCCCACCTGGAATCGGTTTTTAGTCGCGTTGATCTCCCCAGACTCATCCCCCGGGGGGGCATCCATCCCAGCACCCTATGACAAAGCGCGATCTGGTTGTCCGCATCTCTGCGGAGACCGGTTTGATCCAAGAGCAGGTCCACGACGTCGTCCAGAAGACCCTCGACTACATCTCGGAAGCGGTCACCCGCGGAGACAAGGTCGAGTTGAGGAACTTCGGAGTCTTCGAGGTCAAGGTCCGCAAGGCCCGGGTCGGCCGAAATCCCAACCGACCTGACCACGACGTCCCGATCCCTCCGCGGATGGTGGTCAAGTTCAAGCCAGGCAAGGAGATGAAGGACGCGGTCCTCAGGCTCGTGCCTCCGGCCCAGTAGGCGGGGATCCTCCCGGCACCCGGGCGGTCTTCGATCACGGCTTCTCCGCCAGAAGCTTCTCCACCTTGGCGGCGAGATCCCCCCGGGCGTTGAGGTCCCGGACCTTGCCGTGTCGGTCGATCAGCCACATGGCTGGGATTCCCCGGATCCCGTATTCCTTGCCGAATTTGTTCTGCCAGCCCTTGCCGTCGAAGTACTGCGGCCATGGCATCGACTTCTTCTTCACGAACGACTCAAGGGCCTCCCGGTCTTCGTCGAAGCTGATCCCGACGATCTCGAATCCCTTGTCGTGGAGCGCGTCGTAGGCTGCCTTGACCCTGGGCAGTTCCGCGACGCAGGGGCCGCACCAGGTTGCCCAGAAGTCCACGAGCACCACCTTCCCCTTCATCGCGGCGAGGTCGACCTTGCGCCCATCCATCGCGGTGAACGCGATGTCGGGAGACTGTCCGACGAGGGAGGCCTGCTTGAGCTGGGCCTTGGCCATGGTCTTGATCTCAGCGGGAGCGTTGCTCTGGGCGATCTCCTCGCCGATGGCCTTGGCCTTCTCCCCGCCGAGGCCCTCGGCTATCTGGAGCAGGGCGGCGTAGGCCTCGGTGCGGTCGGGATACTCCTTCATGACCTTCCGGACCCCTTTCTCGAATTCCGCGAATACGGCCTCCATCCCTTGTCCCTGGAGGGCCATGGCCTTTTCGGCGGCGGCCTGCATGGCGGCCATGAACGGGTCCTCCGCCTTTGGATCGGATTTCTTCTCGTCGCCCCGGTCGGGTTTTCCGACGGGACCAGCGACCTGCTGGAGCTCCTCGGCCCGATCGGAGATGCCCAGCTGGACGGCGGTCTGGAGGAGTCCCAGGCGCAGATCGTTCGCCTCGGCAACCCGGGGGCTGTTGGGGTAGGTGGCGACGAAGGCCTTGGCCTTGTCGGCCGCCGCGGCGGCGGATTCCCCCATCCGACGGCGGAACGCGGCATACTCCTCGTTCGACGGCTTCTTCTCATTCCACTCCGGCGGGGGCAGGGGGGGGCGGCTCGCCTCCTTCACCGCCTTCCAGGCCGCCTTCTCGGCATCCGTCACCGTCTCGACAGCCTTGGGTTTGGAGTCCTCCGCCCCGAGGATTGGAATTGATCCGGCGGCGAGGGCGGCGACGAGGACGGCGTTGCGAAGCAGGGACGGGGCGTTCATGAGCGTGGACCAGACCCTCTTCGATCGAGGGGACACTTCAAGTCCCTTTGTTCTCCGGGAGATCTCCGCCACCCGTGCCCAGTTCGTTGAGTCGTGCCAGGAGAAGCCCGAGACGCCGTGGGTTCGCGGGATGCCGGGTGGAGCCCTCGCGCAGATCCTCGGGCGGCTGGTCGACGGTGTTCCGGAGCGCCATCTCCAGGGATTCCCGTTCCCCGGCGGTCAGCTCCAGCCGCAGCGGTCGGGCCTCCTGGTCCTTCACCCTCCATCGGGCGAGATCCACCACCAGGGCGCAGGGCTCGAGGCAGGGGATCGCGAGGGCCTCGGCTTGGAATTCGGGCCGCGGGGCCGGACCCATTCCGGGCGTGCTCCAGCATCGGCGACGGAGGCACAGGCTGCTGGCGCATCCGGCCCGGGCCACGGCATCGGCCTCCCCATCCGTGATCGCCTGGGTCGACCGATACATCCCGGTCTGGCGGACCACGAAGTCCCGGAAGGGCGTCGGTCCGGCCGACCCCGTCTCCCAGGCGTGCCAGTCGGCAAGCGCTCCCGGATAAAGCTGTTCGAGGGCCTCGTGCAGGTCCGTTTCCGTGGCGATGTGGCATCGCCAACCCGACCGGAGCGTCGGCGCGGAACGGTTGGGACGGAAGGCGCCGTCCTCCGTCGACTCCGCGAGGGCTCCGAGGGCCTCCGGAGGCCGGGAGACGAGCTCCCCGTCCGGTCGGGTGGCATCTCGGAAGTGACGCAGCTCGATCCCTGTCGGACGCCGTTCCAGCAGGACCTCCAGAAGAATGAGGGGCTGACCGAGGCGGTCCCGGAGCGCGGCCACGTGCGGATGCACTCCGGCCGGCCCGGAGGTGATCCCATCGGCGCGACGTGGCCCGGAGGGGATCATCCCTTGTAGACGATGATCACACCGTAGTCGGAGAGGATCTTCTGGGACCCCATCTCGACGTAGGTGTAGCTGATCGGATGGAGGCTCACGACGTTGTCGTCGCCGATCTGTCCAAGGACCTCCGAGACGGTCTGGTCGAACTTGTCCTGGCCGACCTCCCTGCAGTCGATGTGGCGGATGGTCCGGGTCCGGAGATGTCGGGTTCCATCCTTCGCCGCGGCCTGGAGCGGCGGGAGGGACTTCTTGATGAGAGGTTGGACGGGTTTCTCGCTGACCGGCACCGCGAAGTGTTTTTCCTGTCGGGCGGCGGCGGACGCGTGCGAGGCGATGCCGATCTTCAGGTTGGCCGGGTCCGGCTGGGGTATGGACAGTGTCCTGGCGCACGATGGGCAGGGGATGGTCTCGCCGGCGGCGCTGGAATCCACCTCGAGCTCCTGATGGCAGCCGGGGCACTTGAAGACGATGTCCATGGGTGTTCAGGTCCTATCGGTGGAGGGGGATCTGAACCGTTGTGGGAGCGAAGGTTCCGGGGCGGAATCGACTCATTCTCCTGCCACCCGACGGATCTTGGCTCCCAGTTTCCTCAGCTTCTCCTCCATGCGCTCATAGCCGCGGTCGAGGTGGTAGATCCGGTGCACCTGGGTCTTGCCCTTGGCTGCGAGGCCCGCGATGACGAGGGCGGCGCTGGCTCGGAGGTCGCTGGCCATGACCGGGGCGCCGCTCAGGGGAAGGCCACCCTTCACGATCGCGTTGGAGCCCTCGATGGCGATCTCGGCGCCGAGCCGCATGAGTTCGGCGACGTGCATGAACCGCGACTCGAAGATGCGCTCCGTGATGACGCTGGTTCCCTGGGCAAGGCACATCAGCGCCATGAACTGGGCTTGGACGTCGGTGGGGAATCCCGCATAGGGCATGGTGGTGACGTCGGCGGGCTTCAGCTTGCCCGGACGCGTGACCCGGAGTGTCCCGGCCTTGCGCTCGATCTGCACTCCTGCCTCGCGGAGCTTGTCGATCACCGCGGCGAAGTGGTCAGGACGGGCGCCATGGATGATGACCTCGCCGCGGGTGGCCGCTGCGGCGCAGATGAAGGTGCACGCCTCGATTCGGTCGGGAATGACCTCGTGGTCGGTGCCGTTGAGGCGGTCTACCCCGGTGATGGTGAGGGTCGGACTCCCGATGCCCTGGATCTTGGCACCCATGGAGACCAGGAAGTTCGCGAGGTCAGTGACCTCGGGTTCGCAGGCGGCGCTCTCGATGACGGTGACGCCTGTGGCCAGCGTCGCAGCCATCATCAGGTTAGCCGTCCCGAGAACGGTCGGACCGGCACGCCCCCCCAGGAACACCGTGGTGCCCCCGAGTCGGCGGGTCGTTGCGTTGATGTAGCCGGACTCGACGGTGATCCGCGCCTTGAGGGCACGGAGCCCCTTGAGATGGAGGTCGATGGGTCGTGTTCCGATGACGCAGCCACCGGGGAGCGAGACCCGCGCCTCGAAGCAGCGGGCCAGGAGCGGGCCGAGGATGCAGATGCTGCCGCGCATCTTCCGGATGAGCTCGTAGTCGCCGAACCCGCGCACCTTGGCGGCGCGGACCGTCACCGTTCCCCGCTCGAACTTCGTCTCGGCCCCGAGGGACTCGAGGATCTGGAGCATGAACCGGACATCGCTCAGGTCGGGAACTCCGTGGATGCGGCAGGTGTCGGGGGTCAGTAGCGTCGCGGCCAGGATCGGCAGGATCGCGTTCTTGGAGCCGCTGATGGTGACTTCGCCGTGGAGGGGGCGTCCGCCCTCGATGAGAAAGCTGTCCATGGATCGTTAGGGTCCGCCTTGGGGAGACCGAAGTGCCTGGACAACCGTGCCACGCCTTCCTTCAACCCCGCGGCCGCGCGACGATGAGAACCCGATCCCTCCCGGACAAGTCTTTCTCGATGGACTCCTGAATCCAACCCGCCTCCCGGAACAGGTCCGCGACCGACCCGGACTGGCCGTCGCCGAACTCCAGGAGCAGGGGCGCCCCGGGTTTCAGCCAAGGAAGCGCAGTGCGGGCCAGCTCCTGATAGCAGTCGAGTCCATCCGCCCCCCCGTCGAGCGCGAGACGGGGGTCATGATCCCGGACCTCAGGATCCAGTTCCGCGATTTCGACAGAGGGGATGTAGGGGGGATTCGAGACGATGAGGTCGAACGGCTCCGGTATGTTACCCAGGGCTCCCAGCCCATGTCCCTCGACCCATCGGATCCGGTCGGCAAGCCCATGGGCGATCGCGTTGGCACGGGCGATCCTGAGGGCGTCGGATGAGGCATCCAGCGCCGTGACCCGGGCGGAGGGCACTGCCTTGGCGAGGGAGAGCGCCAGGCATCCGGAACCGGTGCCCCAGTCGAGGGCCCGGGCAGGCGCGGGGCAGGTGGCGAGGCGCCGGATGGCCAGCTGGCCAAGAACCTCGGTCTCCGGTCGGGGGACGAGGACATCCCGGCTGACGTGGAGCTCGAGGTCCAGGAACCCCGTCCATCCTGTGATGTGCTGGAGAGGTTCCCGACCTTCCCGCCGGGTGATCATTCGATCCCATTTTGCCGCTTGGGACGGGGTGAGGGACTCCGATTGACGCAGCCAGACCTCGAGGTGTGGAACATCCAGCAGGTGTCCCAGCAGGAGCTCGGCGTCGAGCCGGGCGGACTCGATCCCTGCCGTCCTGAACCGGCTTTCAGCGATCTGGATGGCCTCTCGTACGTTCATGTCGGTGCAGTCAGGCTAAGCCAGGGCCACCGCCCCGTGAAGCACCACCGGCATCCACTCCGGGTTCAAAACCAGACGCCAATATGCGAAGACGTCGGCAGCGAGACTCAGCTCGCCCCTCAATCTCAGCAGGATGCGAGGCGGTGACGTTGGGATTCCGTCTACGGGCTGCCAGAGGCGCGATCTTTTCCTTGGGTCATCTCGATCCGGAGGCGAGGGTCGTTCCCTCATGGAACCGGCCATCCTGATGGGCTCCCTCGAGCGCCAACTTGACACCTTTCTCCGACGCAATCCCAGGCTCGGGACCGGGGTCTATCTGGCGCGGACCGCAGTGGTCGTCGGGGATGTCACACTCGGCGACCAGAGCAGCGTCTGGTATGGGGCGGTGCTCCGTGGCGACATCAACCGGATTGTCGTCGGCCACCACAGCAACGTTCAGGATAATGCCGTGCTTCACCTCGCCGATGACTTGCCGTGCCTTGTCGGCAACTGGGTCACCATCGGGCACTCGGCCAACGTGCATGCCTGCACGATCGAGGACGAGTGCCTGATCGGCATGGGAGCGACCGTGCTCGACGGCGCCGTGGTTGGAAGCCAGAGCCTGATCGGAGCCAACGCCCTGGTGACGCCTGGCACCGTTATCCCACCGGGTTCGCTCGTGGTGGGTTCGCCGGCCAGGGTCAAGCGACCCCTCACCCCGGAGGAACGGAACGGTCTGCGTCATTGGGCGGAGAAATATGTCGTGAATGGCGCCTATTGCCTCCGGCACGGACTCCACCTCGGGGCTCCGCTCCTCGGCTAGTCGAAGCGCCAGACTCGGGAGGAGTCCATCCAGACCTTGGTGCCGGACCGATGGGTCGGATCAGGTCCTGCGGCGGGTGGGCTGCCGGGTTCCGATGAGCTCGATCAGGAGCCGTTGGAGGACCACGGCCTCGTCGAGGCCGGAGGCCACCAGCTGCACGTTCGCCTCGAGGAGACGGTCCATCGCGCGGACCAGTTCCTCGATCTCCCAGCGGTCCACCTGTTTCATCGCCTGGAAGACGCTGAACGGATGGGCGGCAAACGGCGAGAAACGCTTGTCGGTCGGCATCCCCGTCGTGTCGGCCGACGTCAGCTGCGCCCGGGCACCGTTGTAGTCGCGTGCAGGACGCAGCCGGGCCAGACGCCGGAGCTCCTTTACGAGCAGGAGGAGTCGGAACTTGGAGATGAGACCATAGACGACCCCGATCTCGCTCTTCCGCTTGTCGGTACCCGCCCGGATGGTCCAAAGCTCCTCGTCAAGGACCTTGAGGGAGCGCACCAGGTCGCGGTCCCCGACGGCCTCGCCGAGGGCGAATCCCTCGGCCTGCTTCTGCAGCGGGGTGAGGAGGCGGACGGCGTCGATGCTGAGTTCCGGGGCGTCGCCCGCGTACAGCAGGAGCTTCTCGATCTCGCCGTGCAGGGCCCGGAGGTTGGGTCCGACCCGTCCGACCAGCTCGCCCAGCGCCTCATCCTGGATGCGTTTCCCGGCGGCCTTGATCCGTCGGAGGGCCTCCGATTCGAGCCGATCCGCCCAGTCCTTCTCATTGGACAGGGAGGCGAAGTGCTCGACGGTTGCGAGCTTGTCGAGGGTCTTGAAGAAGGCCCGGCGCTTGTCGGGCTTGCCGGCGGAGATCAGGAGCCGGAGGCCCTGCCAGTTGAAGGTCTTCCATTCCTCGGCCAGACCGGCCAGCGCCTCGGTGACGGTCGCGGACTGACCGGTCCGGTCCTCGCCGAGAAAGGTGCAGTCCCGGAACCACACGAGCTTGTCGCCACCGAAGAAGGGCAGGGTCTGGAGTGCCTCGCGGACCTTTCCGATCCGATTCAGTGCCTCGTCGACGGTGCCGGCCGACCCCTCGAGGATCTCGTGGTCCATGCCGGGGATCTCCTGGCACCACTGGTCCCAGAGCTGTCGGGCGCGTTGCTTGACCGAGAACTCCTCCTCACCGCAGACGAGCGTGATCGGAAGCGCGGTGGCCCGTGTCGCCCCGGCGTCCTGGACCGCCTTCGGCATCAGGTGGGTTCCTCGTCGGAGGGTTCCTCGCCGGGTTCCTCCTCGCCGGGTTCCTCCTCGCCGATCCGGGAGAACACCTCGGTCATGTCCTCGACCTCCTCGAACAGCTTCCGCACCACGTACACCGGGCGTTTCTGGGCCGCGGCGAGGGCGAGGCAGTCGCTGGGGCGGCCGTCGAGCTCCACGAGCTTCGAGCCCAGCTCGCTCTCCTGCTTAAGGATGAGTCGTGCGAAATAGGTGGAGTTGCGGAGCTCCGTGATGATGACCCGCTCGACGGTGATGCCGAATCCCTTGAAAATGTGGCTGATCAGGTCGTGGGTGAGGGGCCGCTCATGGTGGCTGCCGCGGAGGGCCATGCCGATGATGGCTCCCATGTTGTGCTCGACCTGGATCACGAAGACCTTGGTCTCGTTGCCGATGAAGAGGGCTACCCCGTTGGCGGAGGGCAGGAGCCCCCGGATCTGCACCGGTATGACGTCTCTCTTCATGCGGAGAGTGTGGAAACGCTTCGGTGTGAACGCAAGGGTCGGTGAGCCGGCTGTCGGTGAGCCCAGCGCGCTGCGGTGAGCCGGCCCGTTCGGTGGAGGGCCTGTCCCTCCGCTCGGTCCCGGAGCCCGAATCGAGGAGATTTCCAGTGACGCTCGCTTTGCATCCGTCGAATGTGGGGAACGTTCTACACGCTGTGAGCAAGCATCTGACCGACAAGCAAAGCGAGCCCGACCACCGGGAGCTTCCCATCGACAAGGTGGGGGTCCGTGGGCTCCGTTACCCGATCCAGGTCCGCGACAAGTCGACCGATTCCCTGCAGAGCACGGTGGCCATCGTCGGTCTCTTCGTGGATCTCCCCAAGGAGTTCAAGGGCACCCACATGAGTCGCTTCGTGGAGGTCCTGAACGCCCACGGCAGCGTCTTCCATGTCGAGAGCATTCCGGTCGTCCTGAGGGAGATGCAGTCCCGCCTCCATGCCCGGAGCGCCCATCTCGAGATGGAATTCCCGTTCTTCCAGACCAAGAACGCGCCGGTGTCCGGAAAGCCCGGCGTCATGGACTACACCGTCCGGTTCGAGGCCACGATGCATGGCCGTGACTACGATTTCGTGCTGACCCTGAAGTGCAACGTCACGACCCTCTGCCCATGTTCGAAGGCCATCTCGAAATATGGCGCCCACAACCAGCGCGGCGAGGTCACCGTCAGCGTGCGGTCGACGGATGTGTTCTGGATTGAGGATCTGATTGCCCTCATCGAGTCGTGCGGCAGCAGCGAGATGTATTCCCTGTTGAAGCGGGAGGATGAGAAGGCGGTCACGGAGCGGGCCTATGAGAATCCGGTGTTCGTGGAGGATCTCGTCCGCAATGTGGCGCTGCGCCTGAACCAGAGAGCCGATGTCGTGTGGTACAGGGTCGAGGCCGAGAACCAGGAGAGCATCCACAACCACAACGCCTACGCCCTCATCGAGCGGCACTGACCGCGGCCGACCCGATGTCCTCGTCACGGAAACCCGTCCCCAAAGCGGCTCGACGTCTCCCGGTCACGCGGCCCCCGCTGGATCGGATGATCCGGATCCACGCGGCCCTTCAGGAGGGCGGCAATCCGAACTGTTCCACCCTCTCGCGGTTGCTCGAGGTGAGCACCAAGACGATCCAGCGCGACATCGAGTTCATGCGCGACCGGATGGGTCTGCCGATCGAGTTCCGTCCGGAGCACAATGGCTTCCGATACACCGAGGAGGTCGAAGCGTTCCCGACACTCCAGATCTCCGAGGGGGAGCTCGTGGCCTTGATCGTCGCCGAGAAGGCGCTGCAGCAGTACCGCGGAACCCCGTTCGAGAAGCGCCTGGTGGGGGCGCTCCGGAAACTGGAGCAGGCCCTGCCGGATACGGTGTCGCTGAACCTTGCGGACTGGGACCAGTCCATCTCCTTCCACACCACCGCAGAACCGCCCGACCAGGTGCCGCCCGTCCTGGAATCCCTGATCCGCGCTGCACAGCGTCGGCAGCAGCTGGTCCTCCGGTACCGGAAACCGGGTGCGAGGCTGGAGGAGGAGCGGGTGGTCGATCCCTACCAGATCGCGAACGTCAACGGGGACTGGTACCTGTTCGCCTTCGACCACCTTCGGAAGGATCTTCGTCGGTTCGTGCCGGCCCGGATCGTCTCGGCGACACCGACCGGCACGACCTTCACCCGGCCGGCGAAGTTCGAGCTCCAGAAGCTGCTCCGGGACAGCTTCGGCGTCCGGTCCAAGGAGGGCGATTTCGAGGTGGTGCTCCGATTCGACTCCTCCGTGGCGGACTATCTCCGGGAGAAGCGCTGGCATCCGTCACAGATCGTCAAGGAACTGGAGGATGGCGGTGTGGAGGTGAGTCTCCGTCTGGGAAGCCTCACGGAGATCGAACGCTGGATCCTGGGCTGGGGTGGCGCCGCCCGGGTGGTGGCTCCTGTGGAACTCATCGAGCGTGTCCGCCGTGCTGCAATTCGGATCCAGGAGGTCCATTCCGTGCCCGGGACGATCGGGGTGCGTCCACGGCGTGCAGTCTAGCCGTGTGGCAGGCCCGTGGTGAGTGGCTCACCGATCTCGGGACCTGGAGCGTCGCGCGATGGGGGCGCAGGGAGAGCCGTCTCGCCGGACAGGAGGCGATGGAAGGGGCATACGGATACCGGGGACTGGTGCGCGGATCGGATCTGTGCGATGTCCTCAAGGCAACGGGCCGGAGTCGGGTGGGCCCCGCCGCCTTCGGCCAGGGCCCGCCCATCCACCTCATAGGTCCAGCGCCAGAGTCCGACGGGGTCTCGATAGATGACGAATTTCATGGGATCAGCGGGGTGCTGCATTGCCATCAATCGGTCGGCCTCCGAAGAATATTACCACGGTTCCGGGATTCCCTCCGCGGGGCTGTTCTACCGCTCGGCTCTCAAAATCCCGGCAACTTCTGCTTCCGGCCTTCGCCTTTTATTCCCTACGCTTCCGGCTCTGGGCGATGTGGGATCGTGACGACTGGGACAAATTCTTGGACAAGGCCACTCTGGTGGCCTTGGTCTCGACCCTCGGCTTGGGCCTCCTCTTCTTTGGCGGGGTCCGGACCAGTGACTTTGCGGGGATGCTCCTGCTGGCTGGCGTCGCCCTCGGCCTGACGACGGTCCGTCTCTGGACCGCGGGCACTCCGCGGTTGTTGTTGCATCCCGTGCTGGTGCCGGCTGCGGGGTTCCTCGGATATGCGGTCTGGCGGACCCATCAGGTTCCGGTCGGATACCCTGCGGAAAAGGAGCTCCTCCTGCTGGTGCTGGTCGCGATTGTCTTCTGGGTGGGACTCCAGTCGCTCTACCGGCAGGAGACCGTCCAGAATGCCACCCATATCCTGGTGGCCTTCGGCACACTCGTCGCGGCCTATGCCCTGATCCAGTGGATCAGCAACTCCAACCGTGTCCTGTGGATGACGCAGCCTCCGCAGTACTTCAAGCGGGCGGGTGGGACGTTTGTGAACCCCAACCATCTAGCGGGGTTCATCTCGCTGGTTCTCCCGCTGGCCGTCGCCCAGGTGTTCGTCGGACGCGGGGGGGCGTTGCTGAAGGTCCTCTACACCTACGCCTCGCTGATGATGCTGGGCGCGGTGGGGGTGACGATGTCGCGCGGGGGCTGGCTGGCGGTGGGGGTGGGTCTGGTGTCGCTCCTGGGCTGGCTGGGGTGGCGCCGTTGGGAGCTTCGGATCCCGGTGGCGATCACGGCGGCGGTCCTGGTGCTCGGAGGATGGAACTTCCTCGAACGCTCCGAGAAGGCGAGGGCCCGGATCGAGAACCTGAACCGCGATGGGAACATCGATTCGGGGCAGGGGCGTGGCGTCCTCTGGGGTCCGGCCTGGGCCATGTGGAAGGACCATGTCTGGATGGGGGTCGGCCCCGGACAGTTCGATGTCCGTTTTCCACAGTATCGGGGACCGCGGAACCAGACCTTCCCGGTGTGGGTCCACAACGACTACCTCAACCTGCTCGTCGACTACGGTGTGGTGGGGGCTGGCCTCGCCTCAGCGACCCTCCTCGCCTTCGGCTGGGGCGTGGTCCGATCCCTCAAGTATGTCGAGCGCGGTTCGGGTGACCTTGGGACCCGCAGCAGCAATCGGACGGCCTTCTATCTGGGCTCCACCGTGGGACTGGGTTCCCTGGCGGTACATGTCGTGGTGGATTTCGACCTCCACATCCCGGCGATCGCGGTTGCGGCCTCGCTGGTTGCGGCCCTGCTGGCGTCCCACCTCCGGCATGCCACCGAGCGCTTCTGGTTCGGTGCCGGGCCCTTTTCGCGTGTCCTTCTGACGTTTGCGACGGGTGCGGTGGTCTACTGGCTTGCCGGCGAGGTCTGGACCTTTGGCCGGGAGGGCTTGGCGTTGAACCGGGCGGCGGTCCAGAAGGAGGTCACGGACACCCTCATCGCCGACCTCAAGGCCGCGGCCGCGGCCCGTCCCGACAACCCGAGGACCGCCTATGAACTGGGTGAGAACCTGCGTCGGGCCAGTTTCGAGGGCGAGGTAACGTGGCGCGAGCTGGCCACCGAGGCGGTCCAGTGGCTCGAACGCGCCGCCGTGCTCGATCCCTATTCGGCCCGCACGCAGTTGGCCCTGGGACAGACGCACCGTTGGCTGCGGGATCCCGAGAAGGGTGCGATCGCCCTCCAGAAGGCCGAGCAGCTCGGGCCGAACGACATCCTGATCGCCTCGAACCTCGCCTGGTATGCACTCCAGGACGGGCGCATCGAGGAGGCCCGAAGACTGGCCAAGCGTTCCCTCGAGTGGCAGTGGTGGAGCAACGACATGGCCCGCGCGGTGCTTGAGGACATTGAGCGGCAGGGTCTGCTGACCACGCCGCAGACCCCCTGATTCCGGGATCCGGCGAGTTCTCCCGGGTCAGATCCCCAGTGTCCTCAGAAACCGGCCCGTGTGGCTCGCGGCGCAGCGCGCCACCTGTTCCGGTGTTCCTTCCACGACGACCCTTCCGCCCTGGTCTCCCGCCTCCGGCCCGAGGTCCACGATCCAGTCCGCCGCGCGGATCACGTCGAGGTTGTGCTCGATGACGAGCACGGTATGCCCACGGTCGACGAGTCGCTGGAACGTCCCGAGGAGGATCCGGACGTCCTCCATGTGGAGTCCGGTCGTGGGCTCGTCGAACAGGAACAGGGTGTGGGCGGACGGGGTGGTGGAGGATTCCGAGAGATGACGGGCGAGCTTCAGCCGCTGGCTCTCGCCGCCGCTGAGGGTGTTCACCGGCTGGCCCAGCGGGAGGTATCCCAGCCCGACCTCGCAGAGGACCGACAGCCTGGCCATCGCGCGGGTCGAGGCCTTTGAGCCTGGCAGCGAGCCGAGGAATTCAAGGACCTTCTCGACGGGCTCCTCGAGGAGATCCGCGATGGACATGGAATCGAGGCCCTCCGCGGTCGCTGCGGGCCGGGTTCTCTGGAGCCGCACCTCGAGGATGTGGTCCCGGTATCGGCGGCCCTGGCAGGCGGGGCATCGGACGAAGACATCGCTCAGGAACTGCATTTCGATCTTCTCGAAGCCCGCTCCCCGGCAGCGCTCACAGTGTCCCTGGGCGGAATTGAAGCTGAAGGCCCCGGCCGAATGACCCCGCTCCCGGGCGGCTGGGCTTGCGGCGAACAGGTCCCGGATGTCGTCGAACGCCCCGATGTAAACGGCCGGGTTGGAGCGAGGGGTTCGGCCGATGGGCGACTGGTCCACGAGCACGACGGCGTCCAGGGACCCGGTTCCAGCCAGCGACGCCCCGGCGAGGGCCGATCGTGCCTCGTCCCGGGACTCCCCATCGACCTCCTCGTCGAGGGCATCGGATCCAGTCCCCTGCTTTCCGGCGAGCCGCTGCTGGAGCAGGGGAAACAGGATTTCCCGCACGAGCGTGGTCTTGCCGGACCCGCTGACACCCGAGAGGCAGACGAACCGGTTCAGCGGGATCTCGACGGTCAGATCCCTCAGGTTGTGGGCACGGGCACCTTCGAGTCGGAGCATGGCCCCGGTGCCGGGGTTTTCCCGCAGGGCGGTAATCCCTTCCGAGTGTCCTGCTGCGGTCCGTGAGGCGGACCGGACCCGGTAGTCGCCGCGGGCCTCCTCCAGCGTCTGTGATCCGGGACCAGCACCAGTCGACCCACCCTCCACCGGGCGACGCCGGGGTGGGGGCATCGGCTGTCGACCCGTCAGGTGTGCCGCGGTCAGCGAATACCGCGCCTGTGTGAGGGCCTTGGGAGGGCCCTGGAAGACGATCTCGCCGCCGGAGTGTCCATGTCCTGGCCCGATGTCGATCACCTCGTCCGCCGCCCGGATCACGCTGGGCTCATGCTCGACCACCACTACCGTGTTCCCGGCGTCCCGCAACCGATGGAGGATCTGGATCAGTCGGTCGGTGTCCCGCGGATGCAGCCCAACGCTGGGTTCATCGAGGACAAACAGGGCATGGGTGAGGCGCGACCCCAGACAGGTGGTCAGGTTCACCCGCTCGGTCTCCCCGCCGGATAGCGTGCGGGTGGGCCGGTCGAGAGTCAGGTAGCCGAGTCCCACCTCCTCGAGGTACTCGAGCCGGATCCGGACCTCCCGGAGCGCGATGGCCCTCGGGTCGGTCATGGGTGTCGAGGGGTCCTCGAATCGTCGGACCCATGCCAGAGCCTCCCGGACGGGAAGGGCGTAGAAGGAGGCGAGATCGAGTCCGGGATTTCCGGGGCTGTCCGAGGGAATCCGGAAGGACAGGGACTCCGGGTTGAAGCGGCGTCCGCCACAGTCGGCACACGTGCGGTAGCTCCGGTACCGGGACAACAGCACGCGCACGTGCATCTTGTAGGACTTGCTCTCGAGCCAGCGGAAGTAGCCCTCCACCCCGTACCAGAGGTTGGGCCAGCTGTGTTCGGGATTGTTGGCGTCATATCCCGGCTCCCCCGAAACAACCCATCGGCGATGCGCCTCGGAGAGGCTGTTGAACGGAACATGGAGCGGGATCCCGCAGCGTCGTGCGGCGCGGATCATGTCCTTCTGGCATTCGGCACTCATGCCGGACTGCCAGGGTTTCACCACGCCCTCGGCGAGGGTCTTGGAGCGGTCGGGCAGGGCGAGGTCGGGATCGATCGAGATCACCCGGCCGAACCCCTTGCAGGCCGGGCAGGCCCCGATGGGGTTGTTGAAGCTGAAGAGGGAGGGGGTCGGTTCGGCGTAGGGGATGTCGCAGGCCGCGCAATGGAGCCCCTCGGAAAACGTCTGGCAGGATCCCCGGCCAGCTTCGCCAGGACTGTGGAGCCTCAGTTGGCCCCGGCCGTAGCGGTAGGCCTGTTCGCAGGCGTCGATGAACCGGGACCGGTTCGCCGCGGCGATCCGTACCCGGTCGGTGACGACGGTGATCGAGCGGCAGGCGGAGGGAATGCGTCCCGGTGCGTCCTCAAGTCGCATAATCCCGCCGTCGACGAGCAGACGGCGGAATCCCTGCTGGCCGAGGAGCGCAAGCTGCTCGGGGACCGGCAGGCGTTCTGTGAGCGGGAGGTCGAACGACACGATCCGCTCGGCGCCTTCGCCGCTCATGGCGCCGGCGGTCTCCCACACGATGTCGGGTGGCTCGCGGCGGACCGTGCCGCCGCATCCGCGGCACTGTCTGCGGGCCCAGTGGGGCCAGAGGACCTTCAGATGGTCGCAGATCTCGGTCATGGTACCGATGGTGCTCCGGGAGCTCCGGACCGCGTTGCGCTGCTCGATGGCGATGGCGGGGGGGATGTTTTCGATGCGATCGACCGCGGGTCGGTCCATCCGGTCGAAGAACTGGCGTGCGTAGGGGGTGAAGGTCTCGATGTAGCGACGCTGGCCCTCGGCGTAGAGCGTCTCGTACGCCAGCGAGCTCTTCCCGGACCCGCTCAGCCCCGTCACCACAACCAGCTTCCCCAGGGGGATCTCCAGGTCGAATCCCTTCAGGTTGTTCTGGCGGACCCCCTCGAGTCGGATCACCTGGGGATGGGGGCCGCGACCATTGGGACGGGCTCGATCGGCGTGGGGGTTCCGGACCATGGGAGGCGCAACCTACGGAGGTCCCGGGTGCCGTCAATCCGACGCACGGTGAAGCGCCAGGGGAAGGTCCGATGGGCTCGTTCGGAACCTATTTTCCGCGTGCACTTGTCCGAGGGCCGCGACTAGCCTGCCGGCATGCTCATGTGGGTCTTGGCCATCGTGCTTGTCGGCGGCTTCGCGTTCCTCGGTTTCCAGCTGGGCGGCATCCGCTCGGCGGTCGGTCTGATCGGGGCCCTGATCGGCCTCGCCCTCGCGACCACGCTCGGAGCCTTGGTCGCGCCATTGCTGCCGAAGCTTGGGGTGCAGTCGCAGGCGTGGATGCTGGTCCTGCCCTCGATCGTCGGGTTCTCGGTGGTGTGGCTGGCCTCGCTGGGCGGCGGGTTCGCTGCCCACCGTCCGGTGGAGCTCCACATCAAGTACCGCGAGGATGAGCCGACCCGGAAGGCCTTCGAGGCGATGAACCACGCCATCGGCCTGTTCGTGGGCATGCTGACCGGCGTGATCCTGCTCCTTGCGGTGGGCAAGCCGATCTATGGGCAGGCCTATCTGACCACCCAGATCCACTCCGAAACCGAGCCGGCTCCGATTGGCCTCGTCAATTCGGTCCGCTCCGGGATGGCGTCCACGGGCTGGGATCGCACCTTCGCCCCATTGGATCGCACACCGGCCAAGTTCAACGAGGTGGCCGACATCCTCGGACTCCTCTATTCGAATCCCGCCCTGACCAACCGGATCATCGAGTATCCGCCGTTTCTGGCCCTGGTCGAGACGCAGGAGGTTTCGGACATCCTCGGCGACCCGGACTACCTGAAGCTCCTCCAGGACCAGGCGGGCTTCACCGCGCTTCTGAACAACCCCAAGACCCAGGCGGTCCTCAACAACCGCGACCTCGTGGACTCCCTGAAGAAGCTCGATCTGGCGGACCTCAGTAAGTTCCTCGAGACCGGGGTCTCACCCAAGTTTGCCGACGAGCGGCTCCTGGGACGCTGGAGTCCCGACATGGCGGCGATCGTCACGGATGCGCGTCGGAAGCGGGCGAATCTGGGTTTCGCGGATCTCAAGAACCTTCGGATGGCCCTGAATGCGATCCTGAGCAAGGCGCGCTTCAATGTGTATCCCGACGGCCGGTTCACCCTCAAGGTGCCACCGCCGGAATTCCCTGCGGCGCCTGCGCCGGTCGCCCCGCGCGAGACGGCGGGTGGGGCTGGCAGTCCGTATGCCATGGACCCGGCCCTGGCCCAGCGCTATGGCATGCGCACCCGCCAGGGGCAGGCTTCGGAGGAGTCGGAGAAGCCGGCCGCGCTGGCGGTGAACCCGAATCAGACCGCTGCCGAGCGCCTGCTCGGGGGAGGCAAGGCGTCCAAGCTGCCCGCCTTCGATGGCGAGGGGACCTGGACCAGGACGGGGGACCGGTATTCCCTGACGTTCACGACGCCCCAGCCGGACACTCGTGAGGCGACACTCCAGGAGAATGGGCGGTTCACGATTCCGTTCCCGGAGCTGAAGATGACGCTGGTGTTTGTGAAGTCGCGCTGAGCAGGCCGGAGTTTCCGGTTTGGGAAACGCCATCCGTGACTGGGGCCGATCCAGGTGGCCTCTGGGGGGCCTGGTCGTGGATCGAGGAAGGGCCCTCGGGCCGGGGACTCGATCAGCGGCCCTCGATCCGGTCGCTGACCAGGATGAAGGCCGGGTTTTTCCGGGAAGGGGGTCTGAACAGCTGTCGCGCGGTGTCGTCCGCATCCGGATCCCGATGGGTGACGGATCCATGGAGGGCCGCCGGCATGGGAACCAGGGTGCCCTGGGCGGGGAGAGGACGGTACTCGAGCCGGGGCGGGGCCTGGGCGACGAGACCGGGGGCGTGTGGGGTGGTGACCAGCGTGTTGGGGACCCCGACCTCCGCGGGCAGCGGCAGGGCCGCATAGACCTCCACCTCCGCCTCGGCGTCCGCCGAGGTGGACAGCACATGGAAGGTGGCGGTGCCGAGGAAGGCGATGCCGACCGCTGCGAGTCCGTTGGCGGCCCACATGAACCGGCTTCCCGAGACCGGGAGCCAGAGGACCGACCACCAGGGTCGGATCTCCTCGGCGCGTTCCACGCGGATCGACCTCATGACCCTCGACCTCAGCCGGTCATGAAATCCCGGCGGCGGAGTCTCCAGTCGCTTCAGTTCCAGAAGACGGGCGATCGTGGGATAAGGGTCCTGTTCGTCGTGCATGGAAATCCGGTCGCTACTGTTTCAGGAAATCGCCGAGGAGTCCCTGCAGTTGTTGGCGGGCGTAGTGGAGTCGTGACCGCACCGTGCCCGGGTTACACTGCATGATCTCGGCGATGGCGTCATGGGGAAGTCCCTGGATGTCGTGAAAGGTCACAACGGTCCGGTGCTCTTCGGACAGGCGCAGTAGGGCTTCGTTCAATTTTTGGTGGAGCTCGGCGAGTCCGATGTCCCGGCGAGGCGTGATTGTGGAGATCAGCTCCAGCAGCTCCGGCGTGTGCTCGGCGTTGAAGTCGAGATCGTCGAGGCTGAGATGCGGTGTGCGGTTCCGACGCTGCTTCAGATGGTTCAGGACCGTGTTGTAGGCGATCCGGTACAGCCAGGTGTAGAAGCTGGAGTCCCCCTTGAAGGATCTCAGGGCCTTCCAGGCCTTAATCAGGGCATCCTGGGCCAGATCCGCCGCGTCCTCGTGGTTCGAGGTCAGATGGTAGCAGAGTCCGTAGATGCGGTGCTGGTGCCGTCGGATGAGCTCCTCGTAGGCCTCCTCGTCGCCCGCCTGGGCCCGACGGACCAGCGGCATGTCATCCGGCATTGCGGTCCCGGAGACCTCACCTCCTCGGGCGTGCGTACGGGAGGTCTCCGGGTCCATGAGGCTCCGACGCGGGGATGGGACCTCTAGCGGGACAGCCGGAGGGTCTGCCGGGAGATCAGTCGTGTGAAGGAGCGGAGTGCATCCCGGTGCGGGGTATCCGGCAGGGCGCCGAGCGAGGCCCCGGCCTTCTGGAGTAGCCCCTCGATCACGGCGGCGCACTCCACCAGGGCGCCGTGGGAGTCAAGGAGGGCACGGAGGCCGACCATGTAGCCGGGCTTCCAGTCGTCCAGCCAGCCGAGGATGTCGGAGGCATCGGAGGGGGAGGCCCGTTCCAGCAGCACGATCAGCGGCAGGGTCAGCTTTCCGGTGGCGAGGTCCGTTCCGAGGGACTTGCCCACCAGGGATTCTGATCCGTAGAGGTCGAGACAGTCATCGTAGATCTGGTAGGCGGTTCCGGCGGCTCGGGCGTAGTCCCGAAGCGCGGTCACCTGGGCCTCCGTACCCCCGGCATGGCGGGCACCGAGCTCGGCGGCCACCGCGAAGAGCTCGGCGGTCTTCATCTCCACCATCCGGAGATACTCGGATCTGGGGAGATCCCAGCGGCGCCGACGATTGGTCTGGAGAATCTCCCCGGTACAGACCGCGTTGGAGGCCTCGGCCAGCGCCTTGGCGATGTCGGTGCTCTGGAGTCCCGCCGCGACGCGCATCGCATGGGCGAAAAGGCAGTCCCCAAGGAGCACCGCGACGTGGTTTCCCCAACGGGCGCCGACCGTGGGACGACCCCGCCGGACCGATGCTCCGTCCATGATGTCGTCGTGGACCAGCGTGGCCAGATGGATCATCTCCAGCAGGACCGCGATCGTGATGTGGTCCTCGACGAGAGTGCCGACGCTTCCCGCACAGAGTCCCACGAAGGCCGGACGGAGCTGTTTGCCGCGGTTGTCGAGGGCATAGCGGGCCTGTCCGGAAATCTCCGGTTCGAACCCCTCCACCTGGGCCTCTAGCCGCCGTGAGACCTGCTCGAGGAAGGGTCTCGCGGGTGTGAGGATCTCGTCCCAGGACACTTCGGGTGCTCGGGTCTTCAGGACGAACTCTGCTGCGACTGGAATAGGAGCCGCCATGGGCAACGGGATAGTATGGTCGAGTCCTCTGGGGGTCAACCGACTCTCGGTTTCATGCCGTATTCCTCGGGGTCAGATGACGTCCAAGGAAGCGTCCGGTGTGGCTGTCGGGGCATGCGGCAACCGCCTCCGGTGGGCCTGCGACCAGGATTTTTCCTCCTCCGGACCCGCCCTCGGGGCCC
>SXGR01283871.1_pt1 | contig 26367 bp, 21 predicted proteins | sample 3174711 | NCBI WGS metagenome assembly SXGR01 (sample SAMN11356860, study PRJNA531348) | freshwater metagenome | isolation source: freshwater sample F1-60 | place: China: Fuxian Lake, Yuxi | collected 2017-12-25
CGGAGCGCACGGAGACCAGCAGCGGGTTGTCCTCGCAGCCGAGGCGCTTGCCGGTCTGCTGCTCGAGCTGCGCCAGCGCGGCCTCGAGCTCGGGCTGCAGCGCGGCGGGCAGCTTGCGGCCGGATTCGAAGTACTCACGGCACACGGCGGTGGTGATCGTGAAACCCGGCGGCACAGGCAGGCCGAGTTTGCACATCTCCGCCAGATTGGCGCCCTTGCCTCCCAGCAGTTCCTTGAGGTCTCGACCGCCGTGGGCCTGGCCCTTGGCAAAGGAGAAGATCAACCGCGCATCGCTGAGGGAGTGGAGGGGGGACATATCCCTACTCTCGACTAGAATTCCCCTGACTCTGAAATTCCGTCCAGCTTCCACTCGCGCCCGAGGTGCATTTCCGAGATCCCGCCCGGTTCGCTGTCCCCCGGCAAGGGGATCTGGGCGTAGAACCAGCGCTGACCATCCGCCGCCGTCTGCACCCCGCTGGAGCCCACAAGGCTCGCGTTTTCATCCAGCAGCAGCTGTTCGCCGGCCCACAGGCTGCGGTAGTCCTCGCGCAGGAAGCGCAGGCGCACCTTGCGGCCCAGCGCTGCGACCACCAATTCGGCCCGATCACCCTGCATGGTCGCGGGGCCCAGCGGCCGGGCCTTCGCGATCGCCCAGCGCGTGCCCAGCGGCGCGTACAGTTCCGCGCGCGCCTCGCGCCAGACCAGCTGTGACAGTCCTCGCTCAGCGATCAGGCGCTGGGATAGACAGCGGTACTCCAAGGCCGGCTCATCGGCCCGCACGGCCGTCTGGAAGCTGTGCCAGCACTGCTCCGGGCTGCGGTAGCCCACGTCCAGCACTTCGCGGACCGAAGGCGGGCTGACGCAGCCGACGGTCCCGAGCACCGCCACACTGCACAGGGCCAGCCCCAACTGGAAAAACCTGCCATGGCAGCGGGCTGTCGTGGGGGGAGGCGGGGCCATGGCTGGGACGCTCTGGAGTCGCGCGGCTCCACCCCCGCAGGGGCGGCGGCCGAAAGAAGACGGATCAAAAAACCCTGCGAGCCTCCCAACGCCATACACAAGCGTTGCGTAGTCGAAGGGCCTACCCTGAGGATGCTACCATCCTCGGCCCGCACTTTTCAGTACACCGAACATGATCCAACTCTCCCTCCGCCCTCTCGCGCTTGGTCTGGCCCTCGGATGCCTGCTCGGCAGCGCCTTCGCCAGCGGCACTCAGGACCCCAAGCCCGTTCCCTTGCCGAGCCCGACGCCGAGCCCTGACCCCGGTCAGGAGCCGCCGGATCCCAACTCCAAGGCGCGCGTCTCCTGGGAGCACGGCACCGACAACAAGGCCTTCGGCAAGGTCATGCAGGGCGATGTGCTGACGCACAAGTTCATGCTGAAGTCCTCGGGCGAAGCCGACCTGATCATCCGTCAGGCCAAGCCGACCTGCGGCTGCACGATGGCGCAGATCTCCTGCGAGCAGGCGGACGGCACGATGGCACCCTACGTGTTCGGCAACCCGATTCCTGCCGGCCGCAAGGTCGAGATCGGCGCCACGCTGCACACGCAAGGCAAGCGCGGGCATGCCTCAAGCCGCATCAACATCAGCACCAACGATCCCCGCGGTCAGATCTCGCTGGGACTCGAAGCGGATGTCGATCCCTTCTTCCAGATCAACCCCAACGTGATCAACTTCAACACGATCTCGTCCAAGGATCAGGTCACGGACAAGGTGGTCGTCAGCGCGACGCGCGGCGAGCGCCTGAAGCTGACGCTGGTGCGCGACAACATCCCGCAGGGCCTGCGCGTCGAGCTCGTTCCGCTGGATGCGGACGCCGAAGGCAAGGCGAGCCGCTTCGAGGTGGTTGCGACGGCTGGCCCGGGTCTGATCGAAGGCCCGCTCTCGGCGACGATCCCGCTGCGCAGCGATCTGCTGATCCCCGGCGGCGAGAAGCTGCCCAACGGTCAGATGCCGACCTACGAGGCCTCGATTTCGATCATCGCCAAGGTCACGGGCATGATCAGCTACACGCCGGGCTTCGTCTCGGTGGGTCTCATCCGTCCGGGTCAATCGCTCTCGCGCGTGATCCGCGTCAGCTGCTACGACCAGAACTACAAGCTGGGTGACATCCCGGTGGAGATCCAGGGCCGCGACACACCGGCTTGGGAGTACTCCAAGTGCTTCTCGACCTCCGTGCGCCCGGTGCAGGGCGAGAATGCGGTGGACATCGAGGTGCGCCTCAACGGCCTCCCGGACACGCTCAATGGTTCCTTCAGCGGCAACCTCGTGATCAAGGTGGGGCACCCGGAGAAGCCGGAGCTGCGCCTGCCGATCAGCGGCGTGTGCCGCGGCGGCAGCTCGGGTCCGACGCCGGGCGCGACTCCGCCGAAGTAAGGCGCGCAAGCCGACGGCTCCGACCGGGTGATCCCGGCGGCATCGCCCATGAACGCATCCCCCGCGGCATCCCTGTCGGTGCCGCGGGGGATCTGCTTTTCCGCCTGCGGCTGCAGCCTTTTTCCGCTTGCGGCTGCATCATGGCGCGGATCGGCGAGCAGCAGGCTGACGAGACGATGACACCGTGGGTGTGTGCCAAGCCGATCCCCCGCAGCGAATCGCCGCCCAACGCCACGCTGCCGACCCATGAGCCCTCCGTTTCGATGCTCGCCACGGTCACCGGCTCGGTCAGCTTCCATCCGGGCTTCGTTTCGGCGGGCCTGATCAGGCCGGGACAGTCACTGGCACGCACCATTCGCATGCAATGCCAGGATCCGGCTGGCGCTCAGACGCCGCCCCAATGACATCAACCCGGGTGTCGGACCGGCCCCGAGGTGACTCCGACCTGAGTGCAGGGTACTCTCGGCTGCGATGAGCAAGCAGCTGGGTGAGTTGTTGGTGGAGTCGGGTGCGCTTTCCGAGGCGCAGCTGCGCGAGGCACTGGCCTACCAGCGCAACGGCGGCCTGCACCTGGGCGAGGCCATCCAGCGGCTGGGCTTCGCGGATGAGGCCACCGTGGCCCGCGCGGTTGCCAAGCAGCAGGGGTTGCCCTTCGTGGATCTCGACAAGGGGCGCGTCAGCGAGACGATTCTCGCGCGCGTTCCGGCCGACTTTGCGCGCGAGCAGGGCATGGTCCCGCTGCTGGAGAAGGACGGAAGGCTCGTCGTGGCGATCGACGATCCGCTCAAGAAGATGATCGCCGAGCAGCTGGAGTTCATGATCGGCGCGAAGATCGGCTGCGCGCTGGCAACAAGCTCGGGACTCAAGCGCGCGATCGAGCGCTACTACGGCGAGAAGGCCGAGGACTCGGTGGCGCGCTCGATGCAGGTGCGTGCCGGCGAGGACGAAGGCGATGCGCCGATCGTGCGGCTGGTGACGCGCACCTTCCATGATGCGCTCGCGGCGCGCGCCTCGGACATTCACATCGAACCCGGGCACGGCCGCGTGCGCGTGCGCTTCCGCGTCGACGGCATGCTGCGTGACACCGCCGAGCATCCGCTGCACCTGCACTCGGCGCTGATCTCGCGTCTCAAGATCATGGCGAGCATGGACATCGCCGAGAAGCGTAAGCCGCAGGACGGGCGCATCGGGCTCAAGCTGGAAGGCCGTGAGGTCGACGTGCGCTGCTCGATCCTGCCTTCGAGCCACGGCGAGTCGATCGTGATGCGCCTGCTCGACCGCTCGCGCTCGCTGATCGGATTGCGCGAGCTGGGCTTCGAGGATGAGGACTACCGCTGGTTCCGCCGCCTGATCCAGCGCCCCAACGGCCTGGTGCTGGTGACGGGTCCCACCGGCTCCGGCAAGACGACCACGCTGTATGCGGCCCTGTCCGAGCTCAACCGTCCCGATGTGAAGATCATCACGGCCGAGGATCCGGTCGAGTACCACATCCGCGGGCTCAATCAGGTTCAGGTCAATCCCAAGATCGGCCTGTCCTTCGCACGCATCCTCAAGGCCATGCTGCGTGCGGCACCCAACATCATCCTCGTCGGTGAAATCCGCGATGCGGAGACCGCCGAGGTCGCGATCCTGGCCGCGCTGACCGGACACCTCGTGTTCTCGACCCTGCACACCAACGACGCGCCCAGCGCGCTGACGCGTCTGGTCGACATCGGCGTCAAGCCCTTCCTCGTCTCGGCCTCGGTGCAGGCCGTGATCGCCCAGCGCCTGGTGCGCCGGCTGTGCAAGGAGTGCTCGGAGGAGTACACGCCTGCCGAGACAGAGCTGCGCGCGCTGGAGCTCGATCCTGCGCTGCATCAGGGTCGCAAGTTCCGCCGCCCGCGCGGTTGCCGCGCCTGCGAGCAGACCGGCTATCGCGGACGTCTGGCGCTGTTCGAGCACATGGAGATGGACGGTCCGCTGCGTGAACTGTGTTTCCGCGGCGCGAGCCTCGAGGAACTGCGCACCAGCGCCCTCGCGAGCGGTGCGCTGGCGCCGCTGGTCGCCGATGGAGCGCGCAAGATCCTGCGGGGTGAAACCAGCCTTGCCGAGGTGATGCGCGTCACGCGCCTGGCGGCCGAAGCCTCGCTCTAGCGGGCGAGCTCGCGCCGGTAGAGCGCGTCGTAGCCCGCGACCTCACCCTGAATCGAGAAGCGCTGCTCGGCGATGCGCCGGCCTGCGGCGCCCATATCGAGCATGCGCGCCGGATCGGCGATCACGCGCTCGATCGCGCGGGTCAGCGCAGCACCGTCGCCCGTGTCGGCGAGCTCGCCGTTGATGCCGGGCTGGATCATCGCGGCGTACGCGCCCGCCTTGGATGTGACGCAGGCAGCCCCGCTCGCCATCGCTTCCAACGGCGTCAGGCCGTAGCCCTCGGACAGCGAAGGAGCCACGCACAGCGCGACGCGGCGGTACCAGTGCTTGATTTCGGTGAGAGGCTGATCGCCGAGAAAGACGATGCGCTGCTCAAGGCCGGCGCGCGCGATGCGCTCCTTGAGGCTGCGCAGGTAGTCGGCGTCGCCGGAGAGGCAGGCACCGCTGATGATGCCGGTGAACTGCGGATGATGCGGCAGCAGCTCGCACAGTGCATCGACGAACAGGTGCGTGCCCTTGTTGGGCCGCACGCGTCCGAAAACACCGATGCCGAACTCGCCGGGAAGGCCGCTCTCGCGCCAGGCCGCGCGTTTGTCCGGCGGAGGCCGGAAGGCCTCGACATCGATGCCATGGGGGAGCACGGCGTCGTGGCGGTCTAGGAACTGCGCCGCGTTCTCCGTCACGGCCACGATGGCATCGCTGCGGTTGACGATCGAACGCCACACCAGCCCGTGCCGACGCGGGCTGGGGCTGGTGTACACGAATCGCCAGCGCTGTCGCAGCACATGGCGCAGGCAGAGCCCGAGCAGCAGATCGCCGGCGCGGCGCGCGTGCCAGATCCGCCAGCGCGTGCCGGCGGGCGGCGTCCAGCCGTGGCGCAGAAGCTCGCTCCAGCGGATCGTTCCGGACAGGCCCAGACTGCCACGATCGAGCACCGCCAGAGGGCGAATCTGATGCTGGTGGGGAACCAGCTGCAGGATGGTCGCCGAAACGCCGGCGAAGCGCCGGTGCAGGTTGATCACCAGCACCTGCGCTTCGCGCAAGGAGTCGTTGTGGTTCGCGGCTCGCTCCGGCGGCATGGCCGACACTTTAGTGTCTGCCACGCCCCTTTGCCGCTGCGATCACAGCGGAGCCGTCGTGACCATCAGCCGGATCGACACCACCCGCAGGGTGTTGTTGCTCAGGTTCGACTGACGCCGCACCTGGAACTGCAGGTTGTTGATCATCGCCGCGGTCCAGTTGCCCGAGAGCGCGGTGATGTCGCCGGTCGCTCCGGCCCGCGGCGCACAGGTGTTGCCGCTGGTGAAGGTCGGGGTCGTGCGCCAGCCGCTGTCGAGGCCGCCGGGGATGAAGGCACGCATGCCGAGGTTGGCGCTCGTGGCGGTGTTGTAGCGGGCCACCACCTCGAGCTCGACCTTGGTGATGCGACGGCCGGCCGGGAGCGTGAAGCTCTCGAAGTCCGCCGCAGTCAGCGCCGTGGTGTTGCCGTTGGTGGAGTTGGTCGAGTACTGGCAGGCCGAGCTGTTGCAGTCATCGCAGGTCTGTGCGCCCGCGGCGTAGGACTCGTTGGTCCAGGCCGCATTGTCCGGCACGCTGGTCGCCCAGTGCGTCGTGCGCGTCGCCGAGGTGGTCATCGCCAGCGCGGAACCCGCCCGAATGAGACCGTAGCCGAAGTTGTCATCGACACCGCCAGCACCCAGATCCAGCGCGCTGGCGCGCAGGATGTTCTCGACCCCGGCCGGGCTCAGGCCCGGGTTGCGCGAGAAAATCAGGCCGCACAGGCCCGCCACCAGCGGCGTGGCGAAGCTGGTGCCGCTGCTGCTGCCATAGCTGGTGTTGCCCGCGTTGGTCGTCGACAGGATGTTGACGCCGGGCGCCACGAAGTCGAGGCGCTGGCCACGACCGGACCAGCTCGGCATCTGGTTGGCGGAGTCCGTAGCGCCGACAATGATCACATTGTCGTTGCGGTTGCCCGTGTGGTTCTCCGAGTTGTTGCCCGCGGCCCAGACCAGCAGCGCACCGCGCGAGCGCACATAGGCTCCCGTCGTCTCCACGGCCGGATCGGCGACGCCGGAGTAGCTGACGCTGATCACCTTGTCGCCCGCGTCGGCTGCCGCGCGGGCCGCCGCCGTCAGCTTGGCGATGTCCGTGCCGCCCGAGGAGAGCTCCGACACGCGCACTGGGCGGAAGCTCAGGTTCCAGCCCATGCCGCTGACGCCCTGCGCGTTGTTGCCCTTGGCTGCCGCCAGACCGGCAGTCATCGTGCCGTGACCGTTGAGGTCGCTGACCTGCCCGCCGGCGCTCTCCCAGCTGTTGGTGTTCACGTTGTAGCCTTCCTTGCGACCCGTGAGGTCGGCGTGCGTCAGGCGCACGCCCGTGTCGAGCACCGCCACCGTGATGGAGCTGCTGCCCTGCGAATGATCCCAGGCCGCGCAGGAACCCAGCGTGGCGTGGTGTCACTGCGAAGTGAACAGGGTGTCATTGGGGCAGCCGATCGGCGAGACGATCCAGTTGGGCTGGGCGTACTCGAAAGCCCCGGTTGCCATCAGGCGCACGGCCAGCGCGTATTCGTTGTCGCCGGCGGGAATGCGAATCACATACTCGTCAACTTCCGGGGCGGCGCTGATCAGCTCGAAGCTGCCGAGAATGTCGCGTGCCAGTTGCGCGCGGCCTTGCACCTCGCGCAGCGGCAGGTCGTACTTCTCGGCGTTTTCAACCTGCACGGGACGCACGATCAGCATGCCGCTGTATTCGCGCGAGGCCGGCTGCTCGAGGAAGTCCTCGGCACTCGGGATGCGGTGAACGGGATCCTGCGCGAAGGCCGAATGGAAGGCACAGTTCGTCAGGATGGAAACGGAGATGATGGACTTGCCGATCGTATTCATGTGTGAGAAGGGTTCTGCGGTCAGGGAATGGGGAATGTCCGCAGACTCTCAAAGTGACGGCGCGGGTCGACCTTTCCGCAGAACACGCAAAAATGCGCGCGGCCGCGGATATCGTGTCCGCGGCCGCGCCAGCTGAGTTCAGGACTCTGCGCGAATCAGAAGCGCAAGCTCGAGATCGCCTGTGTGGCGGAGAAGCGTACGCCCGGCTGCGGGTTGTCGAGCACGATGAACTGGGCGTAGAACGGCACGCCCACTCGGGTCGGATCGTTGGGGATCGCGAAGGACACCGTGCCGTGCCCGTCGCCCGGATTGACGCCGGAGAGCGCGGGGATGCGCTTCAGTTGGAAGCCCTGCGTCAGGTCCAGGAAGATCGTCGTGCCGTTGAAGGGCACGCCGCCGAAGTTGGGGTTCTCGCTGATCAGCAGGCCGGCCGTCTTGCCCGGCGTGGCGCGGTCGATGCCGACCGCGAAGCGATCATTGCCGACGAAAGCCGGCTGCGTGGCCTGAATCAGCGGCAGGAAGCCCTGTGAGGAGAGCGTGCCTGTGCCGAAGGCCACCGGCAACCGTCCGGGATTGGCTTCGCTGTTGAGCAGCGGACGCTCGAAGGGCCCCGAGCCGTTGACCATGCGCGGGTCGGTCAGCGGGCGACGCAGGAAGGCCGCCAGATCCGCGCGCTGCTGCACGGAGAGACCCAGCGGGATGATGTTGGGGTCCTTGTTGGGCGCGTTGAAGTCGCCGCCGGCGTTGTAGAAGTTGATGACATCTTCCAGCGTGGCCTTGCCGCCGTTGTGGAAGTAGGGACCGCGCTGCTCGACATTGCGCAGCGAGGGCACCTTCATGCTGCCCCGGTCGGCCGGGTTGTTGGTCACGAGGAAGCGGCCTAGGTCGTCGTTCTGCGGACGCACGCCGATGTAGCGGAAGGTGTTGTTGGTGAACTGATTGCCGGCGTGACAGATCGCGCAACGGCCGGGACCGGTGAACACATTCTGTCCCGCGAGTTCCTGCGCGGTCAGCGCCCCCGGCTGTCCGCCGAAGAAGGCGTCGATCGGCGCCTGACCGGTCCACAGCGAGCGCTGGTAGGTTGCCAGCGCGAAGGCGATGCGCACCGGCGTGATGTCCGGCGAGCCGAAAGCTTCTGTGAACAGCTGCGGGTAGCTGCGGCCGTTGATGTAGTTGGAGATGCTGGCCGGGATCTGCGGCGACAGGCGCAGCGGTGTGCTCGTCGTGAGACGGCTGGTGACATCGGCCCAGGTGCGGCCCTCATGTCCCATCTCCACGGATGAGAGGATCGGGCCGAGCGACTGGCTCTCGAGCGCGCCGCCGCCGGGGATGATCACATTGTTGGTCAGCGGATCGACGAAGTTCCCGCTGGCGCGGCCGTCCCAGAACAGGTTGGGCGAGTAGGCCGCCATGTGCATCGGCTGAGCCTTGCGGTTGGTGACCTGCGTGCCGAGGCGGAAGCGCGGGTCGAGCACGAAGTCGAGGTTGACCGCCATGTGGGCGACGCCGGGCGAGCCGAAGCTGTCATCCGGCGTGTTGAACAGATTGTCCGGACCGGGGTGACGGGTGCTCATGCCCGTCAGGCTGGTGCGCGGATCGGAACCGCCCTCCGTGGGCACGTGGCAGGTGCCGCAGGCGATGGTCTTGGAGCTCGAAAGCTGTTCATCCCAGAACAGCACGCGACCGAGGTTGGTCTTGGCGGCTGTGAGCTGGTTCTGCGGCGGAACCGGCGGGGGCTGCAGCGGCGGCGGGGTGCCGGGGCCGGGGCCTTGGGCCAGAACCGGCAGGCTGGCCAGTGCGAAGGCCGAAAGGGAGCCGAGGAGCGATCGGAGGTAGGTTGCGCTCATGATTGGGTGCAGTGGGTTGTCCTTTGGATATCCAACCACCCCGTGGGGACCTCTGCGGGGGCTGAACATGGAAAAGAATCCGAAATCCACATGAAGAGACCCTGAAGCCGGCGGGAAGGTTCGCCGAAAAGGCCGTTTCAGCCGCCGCAGGCAAGGGAAACTTCAGAAAGCGGACCACAGACTGGGTACTGTCGGTACGAGCCATGCGCGAGCAGAACCACATCCTGCTGGTCGAGGACGATGCCAAGCTGGGCGCCCAGATCGTCGCCAGTCTGGAATCGGAAGGCTGGAGCGTGGCATGGCTGCGGGACGGATCGCAGGCCCTGCAACTCGCACCGCGCGACCATGCGCTGTTGATCGTCGATCTGATGCTGCCCGGCGCGCACGGTCTGGACGTGCTCAAGCACTGGCGCGCGCACAGTGAGGCGCCCGTGCTGGTGCTCTCTGCCAAGACCGACACCGCGATCAAGGTGCGCGCGCTGGAACTGGGCGCCGATGACTACCTCACCAAGCCGTTCTGGCCGGAGGAACTGCAGGCGCGCGTGCGCGCTCGATTGCGCCGGCCGAACCTCGCTCCGCCAGGGCGTCTGGAGGCTGCTGGGTTGGCGATGGATCTCGCTGCGCGGCGCGCCAGCGCGGACGGAGCGGAACTGGAACTGACGCGCGTCGAGTTTGATCTGCTGAGCGCGCTGGTGCGACGCCGCGGCCAGGCCATCTCGCGCCAGTGGCTCGTGCAGCATGTGCTCGACCCCGAGCGCGAAGGCGGCGAACGCACGCTGGATGTGCACATCTCGCGCCTGCGCAAGAAGCTCGGCCCGCGTGGTGCGGCGCTGAGCACCGTGTGGGGGGTGGGCTACCGCTTCGAGTCGGCCGGAGGCGACTCTTGAAGCTGCGCGCGCGGCTGTTGTTTGCGCTCGTGCTGACCGCGGTGCCGATGGCGCTGGGCGTGGTGTGGATCGAGCGCGGACTGCAGCGCGAAGCGCAGGCCGATGCGCTCGCCGCCTACGCGGTGGAGCGCTTGGAGAACGGGGGCCGCGAGAACTGCGAGCGGGATCCGTTCGCCTACCAGGAGCCCCCCGCGCCCTTTCCGCCGCGTCCGCCGCGCCCCGATCTGCAGCCACCGCGTCCGCGGATGGCAGTGCTTCCGTCCGGCGGAGTGCGGCTGGAAATGTACGCCTACCGCTCCAACTTCATCTCTGACAATCCGCGTGCACCGTATTTCCCGCTGGAACTGCGCCGCGCCCTGACGGAAGGAGGCACGCGCGCGCACAAGGACTTCGACGAGCAAGATACGCACGGTCAGCTCGTCGCGTTGCGCACGCGGTGGCCCGAAGGGCCGCTGGCCTTCGTGCTGGCGCGGCGCGTGGTCGGAGGTCCGCGCGTGATCGATCGCTCGCCGTACGGCGTGGCGCTGCTCTTGAGCGGCCTGATGAGCGCGCTGGTGCTGCTGGCGCTCGGTCCGCTGGTCGGGCGGCTGCGCAGCCTGCGTGCGGCGGTCGAGAGTTCCGCAGCCAGCGGCTATGCGCAGAGTGTGCACGCGCAGGGCTCGGATGAGATCGGCGAGCTGGCGCGAGCCTTCAACAATGCCGGCGAGCAGGTGCGCGTGCGCATCAACGAGCTGGAGCTGCGCGAGCAGAGTCTGCGCAGCTTTGTGGAGAACACGACGCACGATGTGATGCTGCCGTTGTCGGTGCTGCAGGGTCACATCAGCGAGCTGGAGAAGACGGACCCCGCGCGCGCGCATGCCATGATCGAAGAAGCGCACTACATGGGTTCCTTGATCCACAACCTGGGCACCGCCGCCAAGCTGGAGACGGGCAAGGTCGGCCTGATGCGCCACTCGCTTTCCCTCAGCCAGCTGGTGGAGCGCGCCGTGGCCCGCCAGCAGCGCATCGCGCGATCGAAGGGCATCGAGCTGGTCCACGCTGTGCCCGAGGGGCCGGTGGAGATCGAGGCGGACGGCACTCTGATCGAGCAGGCGCTCTCCAACGTCATCCAGAACGCCGTGCGCTACAACCGCGCCGGCGGACATGTCGCGGTCGTGCTCGAGGAAGCGGCGGGGCGCTTTGCGTTGCGGGTGCTTGACGACGGGCCGGGCGTGGCGCCCGAGGAGCTTCGTCGGCTGACCGAGCGCAGCTACCGCAGCGAGGCCGCGCGTCTTCGGCATCCCACGGGTCTGGGTCTGGGACTTTCGATCGCCAAGGATGTGCTGGACCGCCACGGCTACGAGCTGGCTCTGGCCCCCGGAGCGCAGGGCGGGCTGGAGGTTTGCTTCAAGGGAGCGGTTGCCGGAGCTGCTTGAGCGTGTACCAGAGGCTGGCGCTTCGTATCATCCGCCGGCCCATGACACTCTCCACCCTGCGCGAGCTGATGAGCGAAGCGATCCGTCGCGGCGCCTCCGACCTGCACATCAACCCCGGCCGCCCCCCGGTGGGCCGAGTGGGAGGGGAGCTGGCCTCGCTGACCGACACGGTGCTCGACGATGCCGCCACCGAGCAGCTGTGCCGCGAGGTCACCGACGCTCGGCACATCGCCGAGGTCGAAGAGATCGGCTCGACCGACTTCGGTCTGGCGCACGGGGATGGCAACCGCTTCCGCGCCTCGGTGTTCCGCCAGCGCGGGCGCTGGTCGGCGGTGCTGCGCCTGATCCCGAACAAGCTGCTCTCCTTCGAGGAGATCGGCCTGCCTGAGCCGATCAAGCCGCTGCTGAAGAAGCCGCGCGGACTGATCCTTGTCACCGGACCCACGGGCTCGGGCAAGACGACCACGCTCGCCACGATGATCGACTGGATCAACAAGAACGATGACTGCCACATCATCACCATCGAAGATCCGATCGAGTACTACCACGGGCACGGCCGCGGTCTCGTGACCCAGCGCGAGGTCGGCAGCGATGTGCCGGACTTCAGCGAGGCGATGCGCCGCGCGCTGCGCCAGGACCCGGATGTGATCCTGCTGGGTGAAATGCGCGACCTTGAGACCATCTCCGCGGCGATCACCGCGGCGGAAACAGGCCACCTGGTGTTCGGCACCCTGCATACGACCGGCAGCGCGCGCACGGTCAACCGGATCATCGATGCGTTCCCGGCCAACCAGCAGGAGCAGATCCGCGCGCAGCTGTCGGTGGCGCTGCTGGCGGTGATGTCGCAGGTGCTCTTGCCGCGCAAGGACGGCAAGGGCCGCGTCGCCGCCTTCGAGGTGATGATCATGACGCCGGCCATCGCCAACCTGATCCGAAAGAACGAGACCAACAAGATCCCGAGCACGATCCAGACCTCGCGCAAGCTGGGCATGATCACGCTCGATGATTACCTGCTCGAGCTCTACAGGAAGGGGCTGATCTCCCGCGAGACCGCGCTCGAGGCCGCGCAGGATGACAAGGATCTGGAGGTCCGCCTGTGAGCGAGGGCGGTGGCGTCGTGCACCGCGCGGCCAGCACGAATCCGGCAGGCAACGCCGCGGCGGCGGGCCGCCGTTTGCTGGGGCAGATCCTCAAAGCTCAGGGGGTGCTGCGCGAGAGCCAGATCCAGGAGGCGCTCCAGGTACAGAAGAAGCACGGGGGGCTAATCGGCCAGCTCCTGATCGAGCTGGGCCATGCCAACAGCGCGCAGATCGCGCGCGCGCTGGCCGAGCAGGCGGGCCTGGAGTGGGCCGATGTCAGCAAGGCGCCGCCGGAGAAGGCCGCGCTGGCGCTGGTCGACGGCAGCTTCGCTCACACCTTCGGCGTGCTGCCCACCGCGGTGCAGGGTCGCACGCTGGTGGTGGCGATCAGCGATCCGCTCAACACCGCCGTGCTGGAGGATCTGCGCTTCACCACGGGCCTGGAAGTGCGTGGCGTGCTCGGCGATCCCACCGCGATCAAGGCGGCCGTGCTGGCCGCGTACGGCGAGGAGGGCACGCTCTCCGACGCGATCGCGGAAGCCTCCAAGGCGACCAGCGGCCTGGATGTGCAGTCGGCCGCCTCCTCTACGCCGGTCGTCCGCCTCCTGAACTCGATCCTGCACCGCGCCATCCGCGACCGGGCCAGCGACATCCACTTCGAGGTCTTCGACGGAGAGTTCCGCATCCGCTACCGCGTCGACGGCGCGCTGTACGAGGTTGAAGCGCCGCCCGCGCACCTTGCGCTGCCGCTGGTCGCGCGCATCAAGGTGATGAGCGATCTCGACATCACCGAGACGCGCATGCCGCAGGACGGCCGCATCGAACTCTCGATCGACGGCAAGCCGGTCGATCTGCGCGTGGCGACGATTCCGGGCGTCAGCGGCGAAGGCTGCGTGATGCGCGTGCTCGATCGCAGCGCGGTCGCGCTGGATCTTTCCAAGCTGGGGCTGGGGGATTCCGACCGCGAGCAGCTCGAGCGCCTGACGCGCTTGCCGCACGGCATCATCCTCGTCACCGGTCCCACGGGCTCGGGCAAGACCACCACGCTCTACGCCATGCTGCAGAGCGCCAACGATCCCGAGGTCAAGATCATCACGGTCGAGGATCCCGTCGAGTACGACATCGAGGGCATCGTGCAGGTTCCGGTCAACGAGGAAATCGGCGTGAGCTACGCGCGCGTGCTGCGCACGATCCTGCGTCAGGATCCCGACAAGATCCTCGTCGGGGAAATCCGCGATGCGGAGACCGCTTCGGTGGCCGTGGAAGCGAGCCTCACCGGCCACACTGTGTTCTCCACGTTGCACACCAACGATGCGCCGAGCACGGTGACGCGACTGGTGGACATGAGCGTCGAGCCCTTCCTGCTGACGGCGACGCTGGAAGCGGTCGTGGCCCAGCGTCTGGTGCGCACGATCTGCGGCGACTGCAAGACGCCCTACCAGCCTGAAGAGGAGACGCTGCGCGAGCTGGGGCCTGAAGGCGCTCGCATGGCGGGTGCCACCTTCCACTACGGCAAGGGCTGCGAGCGCTGCTACCACACCGGCTACCGCGGCCGCACGGGACTGTTCGAGATCCTGGTGGTCGACGAGGCCCTGCGCCGTGCCGTGCTGGCACGCGAGAGCACGCAGGTGCTGCGCCGGATCGCGATCGACGGCGGCATGCGCACGCTGCGCCAGAGCGGGCTGGAGGCGATCGTCGCCGGCCGCACCACCATCGAGGAAGTCCTGCGCGAGACCGCGCTGTAAGCTGATCCACTCTCCAGGCCCCGACGACACGCCGACGAACGAACCACATGGCGAAGAAGATCCAACGCAGCGCTCCCAAGGCCGCCCAGCCCGGCGGCCAGGCTTCGACCGAGGCCGCGCCCAAGGCGCGCAAGGGGCGCGTCTCCGCGCAACTGGTGACCGACTTCACCCTGCAGCTGGCGACCTTGAGCGAGGCGGGCATTCCGATCGCCAAATCGCTGGCGATCCTTGAGGGTCAGGCCAGGCCTGGTCCTTTCAAGACCGTGCTGGGGGAGGTGCTGGAGGATGTCTCGGCCGGCACGCCGCTGTCCGAGGCCATGGCCAAGCACGAGAAGGTGTTTGACCGGCTCTACAGCAGCATGGTGCGCGCCGGAGAAGCGGGCGGCGTACTCGACAAGGTGCTGACGCGCCAGGCCGAGTACATGGAGCAGGCCCGCGAGATCCGCTCCAAGATCGTCGGCGCGATGGTCTACCCGGCGGTGATCGTGCTGGTGGCGATCGCGGTGGTTTCGGCGGTGATCGTGTGGATCATTCCGCGGTTTGATGAAATCTTCCGCTCGTTCCGGATCACGCTGCCCACGGCGACGCAGATCCTGCTCGACACCAGCCGCTTTGCGGTCAACTACTGGTGGCTGGTCTTCGGCCTGCCGATCCTGCTGCTGATCGCGCACTTCGCGCTGATGGCGAAGAACCAGCCCTATCGCTATCGCGTGCACGGCCTTGTGCTGAAGATCCCGGCCATCGGTCCGGTGCTCTCCCGCTCGCTGGTCGCCTCGTTCTCGCGCACCTTCGGCACGCTGATCCAGGCCGGCGTGCCGCACCTCGACGCGCTGGCGATCGTGCGCGATTCGACGAGCAACGAGGTGCTGATGGAAGGCGTCGAGAATATCCGCAAGGTGGTGCGCGAGGGTGAAGGCATCGCGCGGCCGATGGGCGAGACGGGCCTGTTCGACGATCTGGTCGTCAACATGGTCGACGTCGGCGAGGCCACGGGCGAACTCGACAAGATGCTGCTCAAGGTCGCGACGGCCTACGAGGCGCAGGTGGATCGCACCATCAACGCGATGTTCAAGCTGATCGAGCCGGTGCTGATTCTGGTCGTTGCGGCGCTGGTGGGCTTCATCGTCGTGGCGCTGTTCCTGCCGCTGATGGAGATCATGAAGGGCATCCAGAGCGCATGAGCGCTCCGGGCTGACATCAAGATGCGCCTCTCGCTGCGCGTACGGGTTCTGCTGGTGCTGGTGCTGCTCAACAGCGCCCTGTTCGCACTGGGCCTGTACGCGCTGGCGCCGCGCGCCGATCAACTGCGCCGCGAATACGCCGGGGAGACTCTGTATGCGCTGCTGCGCCAGATCGAGCCGCAGATCGCGCCCAACAGCGATCTCTCGGTGGTGCCCGTGCTGAAATGGGGGCTGTGGCAGTCCTTCCCGGGTGCGATGGTGCTGCGCGCGAGCTACTCGCGCGATGCGGACGGCGCAGTCCGCCCGCTGGGCGCTTGGGTCAATCCGCGCGGGCGCTACCGACGGCCGGCGGACTTCGACGAGGGCGAGGTGCTCGGTCACATCGTGGCGGCGATCGAATCGCGCAGCACGCGTATCGAGGAGCAGGGCATCGCCGCGCCGATCCTCGACGCGCGCGGAGCCGTGTGGGGCGGACTGTGGCTGCCGCTCAAGAGTGCGCCGCCGGTCAATCTGATCGGCACGCTGCTGCCATGGTTCCTGCTCTCGCTGCTGGTGTTGACGCTGTTCACGTTCACCTTCCTGCGTCGCGCGATCCTCGATCCGCTGGGGCAGCTGGTCGAAGGGCAGCGGCGCGTACAGGCCGGCGATCTCTCGGTCCAGCTCGCAGTGCCGCGCCGCTCGGACGAGCTCTCCGATCTGGTGCGCGGCTTCAACTCGATGACCGCGGGCGTGCAGGGTTTCAATGAGCGTCTGGCGCGCGAGGTCGAGATCGCCACGGAAAAGGCGCGCACCGCCGAGGCCGCCGCGCGCACCCAGCAGCGGCTGGCGGCGATGGGCGAGCTGGCCGCTGGCATCGCGCACGAGATCAACAATCCGCTCGGCGGCATGCTCAACGCGGCGGAGGCGTTGGAGCAGGGCACGCTGCCGCCCGAGCGCCGCGCACGCTACTTCGAGCTGCTGCGCATGGGCCTGACGCGCATACAGTCGACGGTGGGACAGCTCCTGCGGCTGACGCCGCGCGCGGGCAGTTCCAGCGCGCCTTTCCAGCTTGCGGATGCGCTGCTCGACGCGCTGGGTCTGGTGCAGCATCGCCTGGATCGGGCGGGTGTCGAGCTGCGCCTGCTGGCGGATGGCGCAGTGCTTTCGCGCGAACAGGCTCATGCGCGCTGGCGTGCACTGCCCGCGCTCGAGGGTGCGCGCGGCGAAATGACGCAGGCGCTGCTCAATCTGCTCGTCAACGCGCTGGATGCGCTGGAATCCTCAGGCACGCGTCCGCCGCTTCTTGAACTGGAGCTGAGTCCGCTTCCGGAGGGGCAGCTCGTGCGGGTGCGCGACAACGGGCCCGGAGTGCCGCCTCAACTGCTGGAGCGCATCGCCGACCCCTTCTTCACCACCCAGGAGGTCGGTCAGGGCAGCGGACTGGGCCTCTCGATCGTCTCCGGCGTCATCAGTGCGCACGGAGGGCGACTGCTGCTGCAGAATCACGCGGAAGGCGGACTGGAAGTGCGCCTTCTGATCCCTCAGCATGAGGGCTCTTCCTGATGCAGGTGGAGTGGATCGGGTTGCCGGTGCTGCTGTGCGTCGCCGCTTTCTTCAGCGGCGCCGAGACGGCGCTCTTCGCGCTCTCGCCGGAGGAGCGCGAGCGATCGGGTGCGCGCGTGCAGCGCCTGCTCGCACGGCCGCAGGCGCTGCTGATCACGCTGCTGCTGGCCTTCAACATGGCCAACATCCTCTTCTTCGCGCTGGTGGCCTCGCTCCACACGGGCGACGATGCCGCGTCGGGACTCCTGTTCGGCCTCTACGCGCTGCTCGCGGCGCTGATCTTCGGCGACGTGCTGCCCAAGGCCCTGGCGATCTCGTTTTCAGTGCCGCTGGCGCGCTTTTCGGCGCCGCTGGTCGAGGCGCTGATGTTGTTCTTGGCGCCGGTGCGCCGCGGCATCGAGTGGCTGCTCGCCGCCAGCGTGCGCGCGCTGGGCAGCACGGCGCGGGAGGAGCCCTCGATCAGCCCGGAGACGCTGGGCGAGGTGCTGGAGCACAGCGCCCACCACGGCATGATCGGCGTGGGCGAGGCGGATCTGCTCTCTGAAGTCGTGGAGCTTGAAGGCCTGCGCGTCGGCGAGTTCATGACGCCGCGCGTCGACATGCTGCTGCTCGATCTGGAGAAGGACGAGGACGACAACCTCCAGATCCTGGCGCGCGCCCTGGCCGGCCGCTTCACCTGGCTGACGCTGGTCCGCGGCGATGCGGACAGCATCGTGGGCATCGTGCGCCTGCGCGATGTTCTCGCGCGCGAGGATTCGGCACTGGAAGATCTCGCGCAGCCCGCGCTGTTCGTTCCGGAAGTCGCCAGCGCGCTTGATCTGCTGCGGCAGATGCGCGAGCGCAAGGCCACCGAAGCGATCGTGGTGGACGAGTTCGGCGGCACAGCCGGATTCGTGACGCTGGAGCATGTCTTCGAGGAGATCGTCGGGGACCTGCGTCGCGAAGGCGAGAGCGAGGAACAGAGCGTTGAACGGCTGGACGGCGGCCGCTGGCGCGTGGCAGGCAACCTCTCGATCCGCGACTGGAACGAGCAGTTCGGCCGACAACTGGTGCCTGAGGGTTTTGAGACGGTCGGCGGTTTCGTCACGGCGCTGCTCGGGCGCATTCCGCGCGCCGGCGACCGCGTGCGCGCGCACGGTATCGTGATGGAAGTGCGCGAAGTGCGCGCTCGGCGCGTCGCCAAGGTCGACATGTCGGTCGAGGGCCCCCTGAAAGGAGCCCTGTGATGAGCCCGCTGGTTGACGTGCTGCTGATCCTGGGCTGTCTCGTGCTCTCGGCCCATTTCTCGGCCGGAGAAACGGCCTTCTACTCGGCTTCGCGCGTACGGCTCTCGATCGAGCTCCGCCGCTCCGGCTTCAAGGCGCTGCTCGCGCGCTGGCTGATGGCCGACGCGACCGCGCTGATCATCCTGGTGCTCATCGGCAACAACCTGGTGGCGGAGGCTCTGACCTTCATTTCGCAGGATCTGCTGGAGCGACTGGCGCTGCCCGACTGGAGCCATGAGTTGATTCTCGTGGCCGTGATCTCGCCGCTGCTGTTCTTCTTCGGTGATCTCCTGCCCAAGGAAATCGCGCGTCGCCGGCCGCACTCGGTGCTGGCGCGCACCCTGCCGCTGCTGGTCTTCGCGCGCTTTCTGCTGTACCCGCTGGAGCGCGTGCTGCGGCTGGTTTCCTGGCTGCTGAGTCGCCTGCTGGGTGCGGAGCGCGGCCGCTGGCGCGAAGCGCGGGGTCGCGAGACGATCCAGAAGCTGTTCCACGAGGGCCGTCTGCTTGGCACTCTGCCTCCGCAGGCCGAGCAGCTGGCGCAGAACGTGCTCAAGCTGCGCTCGATCCCGATCCAGCGCGTCATGGTGCCTTGGGAGCGCGTCGTGACGCTGGATGAGCGGGCTGCTCAGGACGCGCTCTACGCCCGGGTGGCCTCCACGCCCCACACGCGCCTGCCGGTGGTGGGAGAGCAGGGGGTCAGGGGCTATGTGCACCAGATCGATGTGCTGGGGGCCGGCCCGCAAGAGCCGGTGCTGGAACCCCTGCGTCCGCTGGAGGCGCTGGACCCCAACCTGCCCGTCGATCGGGCCCTCACGCGCCTGCGCCAGAGCGGGCAGCGGCTGGCCGTGGTCGGCAGCCTCGGCGCCCCGCTGGGTCTGGTGACCATCAAGGACCTCGTGGAGGAGATCTCCGGCGAGTTGGCCGGCTGGTGAGCTTTTGGTTGCAACCGGAGGGGGCGGCGTGGATACTCATGCGCCTCCCAGGCCCATGAAGCACCTGACCCAACCTGCCGCGCTCCTCTTTGCCGGGCTGGCACTCGCCAGCGTGGCGCTGGTCCTGCAGCCCTCGGCGAGCCCGCAGGGCCAGGGCGGAGGCCAAGTGGGCACCGAGGTCACGACCCAGTACATGGAGTCGTTCTTTCAGCGCCTGATGCAGACCCGCAGCCCCGGCGGTTTCGCCACGGCGGACTCCAACCACAGCATGATCGCGGTCACCGGGATGGACATTACCGGAGCCTCGATCCTGTACCTCGTGGACACGGAGAAGAAGCAACTGGCGATCTACCAGGCCAACGGCGGCGGCGAGAGCACTCAGGGCCTCAAGCTCGTGGGCGCGCGCCGCATCGACCTCGATCTCAAGATCGAGGGCTACAACGATCGTTCCCAGTACAGTTACGAAGATCTGGAAAAGCGTTTTGCGGAGCAGGGCAGCCGCCCTGTGAAGTAGGCGCCGAGAAGTAAGCCTCCCCCCCGACTAGAGATCCCGGAGACCCCCCGTGGCCGAGAAAGAACAGTTCTACAGCTTTGAAGAAGCCCTCCGCGAGCTGCGCCTCAAGGAAGAGGAGCTCAAGCGTCTGGTATCCGAAGGCGAAATCCGCGCCTTCCGCGAAGGCGACACGATGCGCCTGCGCCGCTCCGACGTGGAGACGCTCAAGAGCGAGCTCTCCGGCGGCGAAGTGATCGATCTGGACACCAATCAGGAACTGGTCTTCGAGGACGATTCCACCGAAGCCACGGGCATGGCGACCGAAGCCATCTCCGATGTCGAGACGATTCTCGACGAGGAAGGCCCGGCCGTGACCGAGGAGATCGCGATCGAGGAGCCGGCTGCCGCAATGGAGTCGGAAGCCGAGGTCGAGCCCGAGCCCGTCCCCGCGGCGGTCGTCTATGACGAGGGCGAGGTCGAGGGTGCCGGCATGAAGGCGCTCCTGGTGCTGACCTCCCTGATCCTGCTGCTGGGCCTTCCGCTGGCGCTCTCCGCCTCGCGCGGCGAGTTCTCGACGGCGGCCCAGACCATCGCGGGCCTGTTCGGCTTCGCAGCCAAGTAAGCGGGCTGCGGCTTCAGCACCCGCCCAGCACGAGCATGCACGAGCGCGCGCGCGGACGGCCTCGCCGTCGGCGCGCGCTGCATTTTCCGCGCGGATTCGGGGATGGAATCGCGCGGGACGCGACCCTACACTCGCGCCGCGCCGCAGAGCGGGACCGATTGAGGGGTGACCGCGCGGCGTCGCCGTACCGTACAGCATCCAAGAGGATGAACATCATGAAGCAACACATCCAACTGCCCGCGCTCATCGCGTGCGCCACGCTCAGCCTCGTTTCGTGCGTGAGCACCAAGGACCACAACGACGCCGTCGCGCTCGCCAAGCACTACCAGACCAAGCTCCACGAGGCCGAAGAGCGCCTCACTTCGCTGGAGTCGGAGAACTCCAAGCTCAAGAAGGCCATGGCGCAGAGCGATGTCACAGCGCTCTCCGAGGCGGGCTACGGCGACATCGACGCGCGCCTGTCCGACCTGCAGGCCCGCATCGACAGCCTCGGCCGTCCGCTCAATGACATCGAGCGTTTCGATGTCGAGGGCGGCTACGTGCTGATGGTGCAGGACAAGATCCTGTTCGACTCGGGCTCGGCGGAGCTCTCCGGCGATGGCAAGACCGCGATCGAGAAGATCGCGGGCGAGATCGCCAGCCAGGCTCACGGCCGCATCTGGGTGCGCGGTCACACCGACTCGGATCCGGTCTCCAAGCCCTCGACCAAGCAGAAGTTCCCGCACGGAAACCTGCAACTTTCGGCGATGCGCGCCGTGGAAGTCGCCGCAGCGCTCGCGGGCACCGACAAGGTCAAGTCGCGCGACATCGTCGTGGCGGGCTTCGGTCAGCACGATCCTCTCAAGAAGAACGACAACGCCGAGAGCAAGCGCATGAACCGCCGCGTCGAGATCTTCGTCGCCGACGCGGGCAAATGAGCCGAGCGGGTGATCCGGCGCGCAAGCACTTCGCGCCGGGTGCTGCGCTGTCCTGAGTGAAGCTGCGCTGTCCTGAGTGAAAAAGCACTCCTACTCGCGAACGATGCCGCGGACCACAAGGTGCGCGGCATCTGCGTTGCTGGCGGGCATGCTGGTGCTCCTCGCCGGCGCCTGCGCGCGCCAGACCAGCGCCTCGGACTCCGACGCGGTCGAGATCGAGCGGCTGTGCTTTGTGCCTGCGACCTCGATCCAGTTGTTCAGCGGCGTCTCCGTCGAGACCGCGCGGCCCCTGCTTGTCAGCGCGTTCGAGATCACGCGCGGTGAGTGGCGCGCCTACACCGGATCGCCGGGAGTGACGCTCGATCCTCTGCTGCGCGAGGTGCAGGAGGGCTGGCCGGAGAGCAGCGACGACCTTCCGGCGAGCTTCTGCACGTTGTCCGAAGCGCGCGCCTTCGCGCAGTCGCGCGGCATGCGCCTGCCCTCGGCCGGAGAGTGGCTGGCGATCGCCGTCGGCAGCGCGGGTTCGCCCTATCCCTGGGGCACCAGCGATGTGCTTTCCGTGGCGAACAGCCTCGATCTGGCGCTGCTTGAGCCGATGCCGGTCGGCAGCTTCGAGCGCGGCCGCACGCACTCGGGGATCTACGATCTCTCCGGCAATGTCGCCGAGTGGGTCGAGGGCTCGCTCGATCCGCAGAGCCCGCTGGCGTGGGCCATGGGCGGCTCGTATCTGCGACGCAAGGCGCGGCTGTACGAACCGCGCGAAGGACTGGCCGGCATCCAGCACGTCGAGCTGGACCCGGAGCATCGCGCGATCGACGTCGGCGCGCGACTGGTCGCCGATCCTCGCGAATACCTGCTGCGCTGCGAAGCCGAACTGGCCCGCATTCCGCGCGCCCGGGAGCGTCTCTTCGCCGTGGGCCGCCGCTTCGGCGCGGCAGCTGTGCCCGTGCTGGAGGCCGTGGCGCAGGAGCGGCCGGAGAGCGAAGCGCTGCAGTGGCTGCTGGAAGGAGCGCGCTCGTGAGCATGCGCCCGGCCTGGTCGACGTTTGAAGCGCAGCTCTCGGCGCTGGGCTTCCGACCGTCGCGACGCTTCGGTCAGAACTTCCTGCGCGATGAGAACATGGTGCGCGCGATCGTGCGCGATGCCGAGCTCGCGCCGGGCGATTTCGTGCTTGAGGTCGGCCCGGGGCTGGGCTTTCTGACGCGCGAACTGTGCGCTGCCGGCGCGCGCCTTTTGTGCTGCGAAGTGGACGCGCGCCTCCTCGAGATCGCGCGCGGCTGGGTAGGGGATGCGGACAATCCGGTCTGGCTGCGCGCGGATGCGCTGGCGGGCAAGCACGAACTCGCGCCCGAATTGCGCGCGCTGCTGCCCGAGCAGGGCCGCTGGCAGCTCGTCAGCAACCTGCCGTATTCGATCGCTGCGCCGCTGGTGCTGGTCCTCAGCGAACTTCCCAACCCGCCCGCCGCCATGACGGTGCTGGTGCAGAAGGAGATGGCCGAGCGCTTCGCCGCGCAGCCGGGCGATGCCGAGTACGGGCTCGTTTCGCCTCTGCTGCAGCTGGACTACGAGGTCAAGCTGACGAGGATCGTGCCGGCTCAGTTGTTCTGGCCGCGCCCCGAAGTGGAGAGCGCGGTCGCACGGCTGGTGCGCCGCGCCCAGCCGCCCCCGCGTGAGCTGCGCGCCCGACTGGTCGCACTGGCGGGTGCCCTGTTCCAGCATCGCCGCCAGAGCCTCGGCCGGGTGCTGGGGGAGCGCTGGGGACGCGAGCGCGCCGCCGCCGTGCTGGCCGAATCGGGCTGCTCCGGCGCGCAGCGGGCAGAGGATCTGCCGCTGGAGACGCTTCTGAGGCTGGCAGAACACGAAAATCAGGCTTAGAAGCTCCACAGAGCGGCGGAGGGGCCGGAAACACTTTCCGGACACGGCCTCCTGAAGGGGGATTCCGGAGTACTGTTTGATCAGTCCTCCCACACGGCCTTCAGCATGGTCAGGAACATCCCGGACTCCGGCACCGACAGTCCCACCGTCGGCGCCGGCTGCGGGTATGCTTCCGTCCCACGCCCCTCCCGTCCCCAGCCTTTCCCCGCACGTCCCCGTCATGTCCAGCGATGACCTCCGCCGCACCATCGAAGCGATCAAGCTTCGTGCGCCCATCGAGGAGGTGGTGCGCGAGCGGATCCCCACGCTGAAGAAGACAGGCGCGCTGTGGGCGGCCTGCTGTCCCTTCCACGAGGAGAAGACGCCCTCGTTCAAGGTCGACCCGCGGCGCGGCACCTGGCACTGCTTCGGGGCCTGCAGCACCGGCGGCGATCAGATCTCGTTCCTGGAGAAGCTCGACAACCTGAGCTTCTTCGAAGCGTTGGAGATCCTCGCGGCGCGCACGGGCGTCGAGCTGCCCAAGCGGCGCGGCGACGCGGCGCGCCCCAACGCAGATGAGGCACTCCATGCGCTGATGGAGGAGGCGGTGCGCTTCTACCGCGGACAACTCGCCAGCGCTGAGGGCCAGATCGCCGTGCGCTATCTCGCCGAGCGCGGGCTCAGCCGCGAGACCGGCGAGGCTTTCCGTGCGGGCTACTCGCCCGAGAGCGGACAGTCGCTGCTCAACCACCTCAAGTCCAAGGGCGCGGATCTCGAGGCTGCGCACCGGCTCGGCCTGGTGCGCACCAACGATGCGGGCCGCAGCTACGATTTCTTCCGCGGCCGCCTGATGATCCCGATCTTCGATCATCTGGGTCGACCGGTCGGCTTCGGCGCGCGGCGTCTGAGTGACGGCGAGACCGCCGGACCCAAGTACATCAACTCGCCGGAGACGCCGCTGTTCCACAAGGGCCGGCTGATCTACGCGCTCGATCGTGCCCTGCCGACCGTGCGCAAGTGCGGCCACATCCTGCTCGTCGAGGGCTACACGGATGTCATGGCGGCGCATCAGGTCGGTCTCCAGCAGGTCGTGGCGGTGCTGGGCACCGCGACCACCGAGGAACACGCCGGTCTGGTGCGCAAGAGCGGCGCGCGGCGCATCAGTCTGGTCTTCGACGGCGACGAGGCGGGCCAGAAGGCGGCCTGGAAGGCGCTGCACGGTCTGCTGGGGCTGGAGCTGGAGATCGATGTGGTCACGCTGACCGGCGGCATCGATCCCTGTGACCTGTTCGTGCGCGAAGGGGCCGCGCCGATGGTGGCAGCGCTGGAGGTCGCCACGCCCTGGTTCGACTTCGTGTGCGCCGGGCTCAAGGGCCTGCGCGGGGCCGAGCTCTCGCGCGCCGTCGATCGCGTGCTGGAACTGCTGGTGCGCGTGCCCAAGCCGGTCCACCGGGCCGCGCTGCTCACCGACCTCTCCGCCGCGATCCAGATCCCGGTGGAGGACCTGCGCGCCCAGGGCAACGCGCTCCTGCGCCCGCGCGGCTCCGGCCGCATGGCTTCCCGTCCCCCGGCCGGTGCCGGGCCGGCGGGCAGTGCCGCAGACGTTCAAAAAGGATTGGAAAAACCCTCGGGACCGTCCCAAACTGCGGATCTGCAATCTCGGCAGGCTTGGCAGCACATCGTGGGGGCCCTGCTCGCCGACCCGGCGCTGCTGCCGGCCTACCGCCAGCGCGGCCTGCACTGCCCGCACGAGGATCTCGAACGGATTCTGGCGGCGCTCTTCAAAATCGAGCAAGATGTTGAGTCCACCCTCGACTGCTCAAGCCTCCTGGCTGAGCTGGGGGACGATCCTGTCCGGCTGTCGGTAGTGCCGCTCTTGGAAGCGGGCCGCGCCGCGGAGAGTCCGCTGGCCCTGCTGGTGGGGCAGATCGACTACCTGAACAAGAAACGCATGGAAGCGGAACGACGCGCGCTCGAGCAACGCCTCTTACAGGAGGACCTCGATGCCGACTCGATCCGCGCTCTCCAGCAGCAGATCCAAGACATCCACAAGCAACTGGCGCGCGCCTCGTCCTGAGGCGGGCCCGCACGCACACTCCTCCCCAACGCACAGCTGACATGGCCGAGAAGCAAGACGAGTTCATCAAGCAACTGCTCACCGAGGGCAAGAAGCGCGGAGTTCTCACCTACAACGAGATCAACCGGCTGCTCGAGGATCAGTTCCTGCCTCCCGACCGCATGGATCAGATCTTCATGGCGCTCGAGGACGCCGGCATCGAGATCCAGGACGATGTCGACACCAGCGCGATGCGCGAGGAGTCCTCGGACGTCGACCGCGCCATTCCGGTCGACAACGACGAGAGCGAAGACGGCGACGAGATGCCGGAGACGATCTTCACCAAGGCGGGCATGCCCGAGAAGATCGATGACCCGGTGCGCATGTACCTGACGCAGATGGGCGAGATCCCGCTGCTGACGCGCGATCAGGAGATCTTCCTCGCCAAGACGATCGAAATCACCCGCAAGCGCTTCCGCAAGAAGGCAGTGGGTTCCGGCCTGGCGATGGTCTCGGCGCTCAAGACGCTGGAAGACGTGCAGCGCGGCGAGCTGGCCTTCGACCGCACGCTGAAGGTCAACCCCAACCCCAAGCCCGATGACGATCCCAAGATCGTCGAGACGCTGGGCAAGAACTTCCTCGCCAAGCGCCTGCCGGTCAACATCGCCACGATCCAGCGCCTCGTCGCGCAGATCCAGGAGGAGTACAAGCCGCTGCTCGATCCGCGCCTCACGAAGGCCGAGCGCTCGGCGGCCCTGGAGCGCGTGCAGGTGCTGCGCCGCAAGCTGGTGATCCTGATCGAGGAGTGCCACCTGCAGGTCAAGAAGATCCGTCCTTACCTCGACCGGATGGATGAGCAGTACCGCGAGATGCGCGCCATCGAGCGCAAGCTCGCCGCGCTCAAGGGCAACAAGAAGGCGGCCCAGCAGGTCAAGGAACTCTCCGACCAGCTGCGCGACATGGAGCACCGCTCTCTGGAGCCCGCGCATCGTCTCAAGCGCCGCATCGATCAGGTGCGCCTGCACTACGCCGAGTACGAAGACGCCAAGCGCAAGCTCTCCAGCGGCAACCTGCGTCTGGTGGTCTCGATCGCCAAGAAGTCCCGCAACCGCGGCCTGTCCTTCCTCGACCTGATCC